>RCNJ01000097.1_pt1 | contig 76169 bp, 66 predicted proteins | sample 2041171 | NCBI WGS metagenome assembly RCNJ01 (sample SAMN09708213, study PRJNA481090) | feces metagenome | biome: feces | host: Pygoscelis adeliae | place: Antarctica: Rookery Lake | collected 2010-03-01 | reverse complement strand
CTTTCCCACCCTTCGTCACAGTCGTACTCGTGTGCTCAACCGGCAACTCTTTAATCTCCTTCTTCCCACTCAAAAACCCAAACCACCCTTTCCCACTCTGGCCCGCCTCAGCATTCTGTTTCTCAATCCACTGACCCACCAACCCCACCACCTCCTCATTAGTAAGCATCTCCCACAGCCCATCGGTCGCCATAACCATAAAGTCGCCATTCTCCGGCTGGATCCGAGTGCTCGTGACAATCGGCTCGGCAGTAACATAAGGAGGAGTCTTGAGAAGAGCAGACTGCGTCTTCCCGAAAAAAGAACGCTTCATCAGCTCGCCGGTCTCGCGAGACCATTTGTAGACCGCATCACCGAACGCACGGGATGGCTCGAGGCCTCCGAGGACACGGCCGTTGCGGACTACATTTGGCTCGTTTGGGTGCTCCTTTCTGAGTCTGTCCTCCTCCTCTGGGTTGCCTCCAGTCTGGTCGACAGAGAGAGGTGTAGCGATCCATTTGCCGGATTTTGACTTGCGGCCAAGGACAGCGCGTGAGTCGCCGGTACATGCTACGTGTAATGTCTTAGAGCTGCTGTCGTAGAAAGAGAGGAGTGCGCAAGCGCCAGACAAAGCTGGGGCAAGGAGCTCAGCCGCCGCGGTTTTGGTCTTGGCTGCGATGACCTTCTGGACGCTCTCGTGGCAGATCTCGTGGTCCAGCTTGTTGAAGCCTGCCTTCATCGCTTGCTGAACTTGCTCAGCCGATGGTGCGGTAACAGCTGGGTCGATCTGAGCCGCTTTATATGTAGTGTTCAGCTCGCGCGCAACATAGTTGATAAGCGTCTGTCTCAGCTTAGCAGAGGTAGTCCATCCACTATGTCCATCATACACGCCCCAGAACATCCAATCCGAGCTCGGGCTCCCAGTCGCCGGGGCCGGAGCACCATGTGCAACCTCAACAATCTTCTCTGAGTGATCATCCTCGATGGGATCATTTGATGGAATCTGGTTGACATCGTATCTCACAACTCCCTGTCCACGCCCAACGAAATACGACTCCTCATGTTGTCTCAGCTTCTGTGTCGCCTGCTCGGCGGTAAGCATCTCAACGACTTTCTTGGTGTTGTCGTTGTATTTTGATATTGGCTCGCCGCCTTCGATGTTCGCTTGCCAGATGTTGTCTGCTGTCACCACGAACGCCTTTCTGATGTTCTCTGGTAATGGTGCCTCGGCTGCCGGGGTGGAGTAGTTCCGTGTGCTGTCGAGACGAGTGACGTTGGTGGTGGTCGCAAAGTGGTAGCCGCTGTAGGCGACGAGGGCGGAGGCGATCGCGAATGGGACTCTGCGGATATGCATAGAGGACTGTGGTGGTGCGCTGGAGCTGGAAAGTGATCTGAGACCAGCAACTTTGGCGGCGCTGGTGAGTCCGGCGTAGCTGAGCTTCTTGGCCTGGGCGCGACGACAGGTGCGGGCTGCGTAGAGTGCTGCGCGTTGCATTGTCGTTGATGTTTATGGAGAGCAGAGAACGTTGACGTCGGCAGTTGTCGTCGAACTTGGGTTAGGCGGATCGATCGCTACGAGCTGCAGAGCTAGCGCCGTACGATCTTCTAAACGTCGGGGAGAATGAGCGGCTCTGGTCTATATCATACTTTACGTGTTAGAGAACTAAAGTAACTACCAGTATGACGAGTGTAATCGTAAGAACTAGTTAACAGAAGTCGTCTTGAAGTCGCGTAATTGAAGAGAATCCCCAAGGTTGCTCACGCGCACAAGCTCCAAGCAGAGGTACCCGGGTACCTTGGACCCTTGCAAGGCGGTGTGCCGCTAACTTGTTGTTCAGAATTATTTTGCCGTGGCGGCCGCTGCGTCATGCGGGACAACGGCTTCAATTATTCTTGCAGCTGTCTCCCCCCAAACAACAGCAACCACAGTCTTTTCAACCAAAGAACTCTGCTGAACCTACTAACCGGTTTTTCAGACCATTCGCAAACTTCGATATCGATATCGATCTAGTTCAACTTGAGCCGGTTGCCACTTTATTCATACACTCTTTTTTGTTCTAAGTACGCAAACATGTCGAGCCGACAGATCAGAAAGCTTCGCGAAGCCGAGGATGCGAGGAAGCGCGAGCTGTTGGTTGCGCAGGAAGAAGAGGAAGAGGAATCTGAGGAAGTTTACCAACGACCATCGAAACCGAGCGGATTTGCCGCATTTGCTGCTTTTCAAGATGAAGACAACGATGATGAGGATGACGAGGAAGGCGACGAAGCGGAAAAGCGAGTAGCGAAAACTGAGCCATCAGACTCTGAGGAGGAGCTGTCGATTGCGCCAGCTAAGAAGGCAACGAAGTCAAAAAAGAAGAAGAAGAAGGCGGCTAAGGCACAAAAGCAAGCACACGCGGCAGAACCTGAAGATGAGGATGATGGGACTGACATTGATGCTGCGCTGGAGGCACTGAATCTGAAGGACGAGACTGCGAAGGCAAGACGCGGCGATGAGGAGGAGCAAAAACAGCTAGACCCAGAATACGAAGAGGTCTGCAGGCTACTATGCATAAACAGCAACAACCTCAAGGTTGCCAATGAAATGCGCAACCTCTTCGGCAGGGTAGCAACAGAGAACCGCGAGGACGCAGACGCTCCAGCTCAGCGCGGAGGCAGAAGACGTCGCATGCAGCAGATGGATCTCGAGACGGCTCTGAAGGGACGTCATGCGCCAGGAAAGGGATTCCCGGAAATAACATTGAGGAGGAACATGCTCATCGCTGGAAAGGATGAGTGGCCGAGAGCACCAACTGGCGGCTTGAGCATGGAGGTAGTGGAGGATAGCATCATTGCATACGACGAAGACACAATCGAGTTCAGATACGTCCACGATATGACATACGAGCGAGTACAGCAGCAATTCCGCATGTTTGTCGAGATGGGCGATCCGCAGAACTTGATCGGCTTGTTAGTGCAGAACCCATACAACGTTTCTCTGCTCTTGCAGGTAAGCAAAATCGCGAAGGACCAGTCCGACCACTCCCTTTCCAATGACCTCGTCGAGCGCGCACTCTTCACATTTGGCCGCGCAGCTACATCTCAGTTCGGCAACAAGATGAAGGAGGGTAAAGCACGTCTGAACTTCAACAGACCTGAGAACAGAGAGCTCTGGCTCGCAGGCTACCAGTACATCAAGTCCCTGATCATGAAAGGCACATACCGCACAGTCCTCGAGTGGGCAAAGTTCCTGCTCATGCTTGATCCATATGGCGATCCATATCGCATCGATCTCATGCTGCACCACCTGGCCCTGCGTGCGCACGAGTCGCAATGGCTTATTGACCTGTCAAAATCGCAGCTGTACCACCATCAAACTGCTTCGAAGACATTCACCAATCCATCTGTGGCGCTCGCGCATATGAATCTCAAGCAGCCGGCGGAAGCGCGTGCACGTCTCAGAGAGTCTGCCAGAGCCCTGCCTTACCTTGCCATGAAGCTCTACCAAGAACTCAACATTGGCGACGTCCCAAAGTCTATCTGGGGACAAGAGCCAATGAACGAAGCTGAAGAGTTAATGACAAGGCTGTACATCAAGCAGACCCAAGATCTCTGGAACACACCCAAAGCCATCACCGTCTTCACCGAAGTCTGCTACTCCACCGACGCCGACGAGGACGCACGCTTCCTTGTTGACGCCGAGACCGTGGATCTGAGGATGGCGAGATTCGTATACCTAGACAACACGCCAGAACTCATGGCCATGATCCCCTCCGATATCCTACATAGAGAGCCGAATTCTGACTCTGATCCTTTGCCGCCGAGTAGCGGTGATAATATTTTCTCCTGGCCCGGCCAAGAAGAACTCTTCCCCCGTCACGCGGACAATGGAGACGAGATCGACGATGGCGACGGTGGCCATATCAATCCCTTGGAGCTTATGCGCCGCTGGATTCCGGGGTTTAGGGGCGATAGGAGTGCGCATGATATGCAGTTGTTGGAGGACCAGGGGATCAGAGCCGACATGCAAGCTGACTTGCGGGGAAGGGGAGTTATTGATGAAGATGGGATGTTTAACGAGGAGGAGGCAGCGAGGGCGAGGAGTTTCACGGACGCTTTATATCGGTATTTCTGGGGCCCGCAGAATGTGATGGCTCAAGATGGAAGGGCGCCAGAGGAGAGGGACGAGGTGGAGGAGGAGTTGGAGATGAGGAGTCCGCCGAGGAGGATGCCGGGGCAGTGGGATGATTCTGATGATGATGAGATTTTCGATTGATGGTCTTATACTCATCGGGGCCAGGAGTTGTGATGGAGGCAGAAGGCTGGATAAGTCTAAACCACCTGTATAGAGCATAGCGGTCGGAGCGATACTGTATATGATTAGAGCACCATAGCGAGCAATAAAAAGCGTCTGATACCTTTAGCAGCAGCTATGTAACACAATATAGTGCTCAAATCAGAGCATTGTGATACTGTCTGCCTCAAACGTTCATGAAACTCCCTCAAGGGAACGACCTCGGGTCCTCGTTCCTACGATTCGGCTAATCATCGAGGTCAACAGAAGTCAAAGCGCTTATTTTGAAAAGATGAATGCTAGTCCGTACAGAGTTTCAATTGAGATCAAAGCACTCAATTCCACATAAAGCTTTCTGGTTGCGTCTGAAGCTAAGGAGATTGGAACTTGGAGGAGTGCCAGACCCCCTGTAATGTCCCGACAGTGGAGTCCAACGCTAGGCGCCGTATGTCAGACAACAACCCCTGTGTCTCGTCCGCCATCGCGCAACGCACGCTTCGTATTACAGTACCAATTTCGCACAAAAACTATATTACTTGCCCGCTGCCACCTTGGTAGGTATCCCCACTTTCTAATCGCATATATAGTCGCTGACCAGCCTCACTCAGCCTTCAATATCCATACCCGGCGACTGCTGTACTTCGAGCGATTGCGAATATACCCTGCGACAGTAAACACTTTTGCGACAACACCACTCTCCAAGCTCTACAGTCGCCTCATAACCTCATCTCACCTGCTCATCTTCACCTCACACTTACTCCATCTCGTAAAATCTACACGCAAAAATGGGCGTACCAACCCTCGTCACAGGCCAGAATATACCTGGCCACGTCTATAAGTTCAACATTGCTATGTCCTGTGGCGGATGCTCGGGCGCAGTGGATAGGGTGTTGAAGAAGCTTGATGGTACTTACTCCCTCCCCTACTCCTCTCACACACTTACACACTTACTATCGCACCCTGGATAAAAATATCTCGTTTGGGGACAACCGGATCCTCGAGCCTCCAAATTTCGGCGCCCCGGTGTCGTTTCTCATTGATAATTGATATTGATAAACATAAAATGGATAAGGACACAACCGGTTGGCATTTCGAGCAACACCTGACGTTTCCGCCAGGTATCGAGTCCTACACAGTCTCCCTAGAAGACCAAACCGCGACGGTGATCGCGAAGCCAGAATTGGAGTATGATACTGTCCTTAGCACAATCAAGAAGACTGGGAAGAAGGTTAATTCGGCGGAGGTAGATGGAGTGGAGAAGGCTGTTGAGTAGGTGGAATGCCGTGGGAAGTGGGAAGTGGAGGTGATAGGGCCCTCCCGCGCTCGCGAAGGTGGCGGGCCCCAGGGGTAGGGGGTGGGGGTGTTGGTATGATACGATTGGGTTGGTTGGTAGCGAGCAATGATACATTTTGAGGTACACTTTTCACGGCGGTGTCATCGAGAGAGCAGCTGATGGCGCTAATAGGAGAAAGAAAGGCCGTGAAATGGTGAGTGCTTACCAGACGCACAGAACGAGGTGAGCAGAAGAGTAAAAGTATTTACTACCAACAGCCTACCTCGAAGCGATTCTAAAAAGCGGTAGCTACGTTTCTCTTTCCAGTATTACACCTTCTCCATTTCTCCCCTATATCACACTCATACAACCTCTACATCCTTCCCACAGTCCCAGGGTTATACAACGGCTCCGGCGGCGGATAAACAGCCCCCCACTCATTCGCGTTCACTTGAGTATTCGCACCCTTCAAATTCAGAGGATCCTTAGTATTACCCGCCGCATTCCCCGCCGTCAACATCGGAAACGCCCTACACGCCGCCTCATGATCGCGTGGAACCTGCCTCGCACTCCCCCTCCTCAACTTCGCCTGCCTCTGTAATTCCTCCGGTGCCTCAATAAGCGTGGCAATAAACCCACTCACAGTATGTAACTCAATATGGCAATGGATACTCCAAATCCCCGGATTATTGGCCCGGAACCGGATTATCCCATACGCGTTATTCTGCAGCATGAAAGTGTCCCTCAGCGCTGGGATAGCGTGGTGCTTATTAAACACCTCGTACGTCCCATTGAATGCCCCGGTGTTAGGGAGCGTGCGCTCGAGGATCTGAAACTGGTGCCCGTGGATGTGCCAGGGGTGGAGATTGCTATTTCGGTTGTTGATTACGATTTCGACGACTTCGTTGTGGCGCAGGATGATGGGGTTTACTTGGCCGTAGACTTCGGGGCGGGAGACGTACTCGGATGGGAGGGTTAGAGCACTGTAGAGCGTGGGGACTTTTTGGGGGAGGTAGGTTTTGCCGTTTATTGTGAAGCTGTTTGCTATTAGAGAAAGATGGAATGGGGGAAAGAGAGGAAACGTACCGAGCAACGCCTGAGATATTGGCCGCCGTCGTCTCAAGGATAATTTGGTGATCCACCGGTCCCAGCAACGGCTCTCCGTTAACAGGGACATAGTCCAGATCATCGAAGAAAGCTGTGTTGCCGAGCACGTGCACATCCGGCGGCGGTGGCATAATGGCGCTGTCGTTATACACCAGGTGGGCTGTGGTGTTCATGGGGTAGCTCTTGGGGGGGGGACGGATGCCTTTGTTGATGAACAGCATATTGGCATCCATAATCGATAAAATTCCGTAGTTCTTCTCCGCTGTTGGCTTCGTTGTAATGAGCACGCCCTGGCGCTGGCCGGGGGCGACCCGAGCCATTAGCCCGTTCCTCTGGATATCGGCCGCCTCGACATAAACACCATCGATCTCCACCGTTGTCATGGGGTGTTCATCGAAAATAATAGCGTGCCCAGGGTAGTTGCCGGGACAGATGATGTGCACATAATACGTCGTATTAGGCTTGACATGGATCTTAGCGTCCTTGGAGAGGTTGATGAGACCGCCGGCTGTAGGGTTGGGCGTCCCGTCCGCGGCGATGCCGGTGCGGGATTGGTACATGTGGACTAGGTCGGGTATCTCTTCGTGGTACCAGTCCATGAAAGTTATGGTGAGGTGCTCGTCGAATTTGAAGGGTGGGTTGGGGTCGTGGATGAGCAGGGGCCCGAAGAGTCCGTCGGGGTATTGGCCCATGGTGTGCGAGTGGTACCAGTAGGTTCCTGGGCGGTCGGCCTGTTATCATTAGCCTCTACCTCACATTTTTCCCCCCTCCTTGTCTTCTTCCTCCCCTCCTTCTCATTTCCGACTTCTATCCCAGAATGGTGTAGAAGACTTACCATGAACTCATAAGTAAAGCTCCTTCCCGGCGGCACCGGACACTGCGTAATACCACTCGCGCCATCCATCTCCTGCGTCCCATTCTGATGCAAGCCGTGCCAATGCAAACTCGTACTCTGGTTTCCAAGCATATTGTTCATATGCACAACAATCTTATCCCCCAAGTCCACTTCGATGGCGGGACATGGCCACTGGTTGTTGACGCCGATGACATTTCTCTCGAATCCGTCGGGGGCCGCGCGCACCCAGGTGATGTCCCAGTTGTAGGTTACTGTTTTGGCTGCGACTCTCTGCGCGAAGTTGGCGAGGCCCAAGGCCAGGACGGGGAGGAGGAGCATCTTCGCTGCTGCAGAGCGAGGATAGGGAGAAAAAAAAGGCGAGGAGCGTGGATGGCGGTTGTCGACAAGTCCGAATGAAGAGAGGAGGAAATGAGAAAGCCAAGCATTGGGAAGGGAGGATATATATGGGATAGGGAGGCGAACTCGTCTTCCTGCTCATAATATTTCTCCATGTAGAGCAGAATCAATGGATGACGCTTTGAGAATGCCGGTTACCCACAGTATCGTTTCCGGGCGGAGAATAGGGTTAAGGGACGGCCAGCTCATCTGTGAGCACTAGGTTGTGATGTGGTGGAACCTCTACTAGGTCGTTCTTTAGGACAGCTGTGCTGCCAATCCTAATATCCTGGCCTGATAAATGTGGCAACGTGGTCTTAGTCGCCTCAAAAATATCCATTCTGTGTTTGGAATCTTGAGATCCTACCAGACTCGGCCTGCAAGATGCTGCCGTGCGTGGGTCGCCGAGACATACAAGATTTTGGAAGCCAATGGATTGCTGATCCAGGGACCACTGGCATGTTACTGTCCGTGGACGAATATCCGACGGCGAGAGCTGCGAAAACGCGACGGGGCAATTAGTCTCTCGGTGTTGATGCCCTTGTAGACGCTCAGTTATACAAGAGGGTATTTCGTGACTCCGATGGGGGAATCCAAAGCTTATCGATTTCGTGATACCTGAGCTGCAGTTTCGTGGAACCTCACATGAAGGCCTCTCGACTCTTGGCTCGGCATAGATTGGGACTAATAGAAGCGAGAAGCACATACCTCTAGCATGAATATGCAGTTGCATTATTGATCGTGGCGGATATATGCGAACCTAGTCTTAACCTCTCGCGACGAGGAGCAATAGTAAGAATTGCAGCTGTCATGGTTCTCCGCACTTTACCAGGCGTCGACTGCAGATGTTATACATTGGTATCTCAAAGCTCTACCCAACTTCCTATCGCCGCCTTCGTCTCCATCATCCTTCCCTGCCCGTTCACCTGCCGGCTCTCCCAGGCACCCCCGGAAAACTCCTCGCACTAATCAACAACCCCTTCACAGCCCTAATCTCCTTCTTCACGCTCCCAATCTCATCATCCTCATCCTTCTTCTGTCCGTAACTGAGACTACTCCCGTAGGTAAAGCTCGGCGGATGGTACATCAGCGTATCCAAGTACGTCGTCAGGCTTCTAATCTCATTATCCACCTTCCCTTGCTCATGCAGCTCGCTCATCATCGATAAATCCATCTCTGCGAGTTGCGTACTTATAAGCGTTGCTTTTGCGGTTTGTTTGTTGACTGTGTCTGGTTGGGCTTCAGCTGGTGGTTCCTGCGCTAGCTCGGCTTCGGAGGTTTGGACACCGATGTCTCGGTGGAAAAGCTCGGTTGGATCGTCGTCTTCGGAGTCAGAGTCGGCGTCTTTGTATGCTTCGCCCTGGCCATTTATAGGCTCGGGTACCTCACTGACGAGATGTTTGAGCTTCTCGTTGAATTTGTCAATCTTCTCTTGTGCTGTTTCGGCAAGCTGGTGTCGTGCGTCGACCAGCGACTCGGACATGGGCTTTACCAGGTAGGTCGATGCTGCGTATATGAGGGCTCCGAGGCCGCCGAAGGCATAGAGAGTGTTGAGGATGCGTGTTGGTGTGATGAGTGGTGGAGGGGCGACTGGCTTTGTGAGGAACTCGGGATATGTTATGATGGGCGGGGTGTCGCGGTATGGTTGTGGTGCTTGTTGAGGTTGAGGCGGAGGTAGCGTATGTAGAGATGTAGAGGTTGAAGACGTTTGTGCTATGGGCTTTTGTGTCGTGGTCTCCGCTGTAGGAGTAGACTGAGAAGTGTTAGAACAACCGGTTAAAAATGTCTTAAGCCTCATTCATACCTTTACTTCGGGGTTCGATGCCTCAACATTCCGCGAAACACCAAGCAGCTGTTCTATCTCCTCATTCTCCAGCCCCTTCTTCTCCAAGAACGCGATCTTCTTATCCGTTGTAGCATCCTTCACCTCATCCTCTTCCAAGAACTTCCTTGCGCTCTCTACCAACTCGAACCTTGATGGTTCAATGTTCTCCTCAACTTTCTTGGTCGGCTTGTCTTCTTGCTTCGTCTCAGTGTCTGCTCCTTTCGCTGTTTGCCATGATGGCACGCCTGACTTCGGTAAGTCGCTCATTGCTAACTGTGATTGTAAGAGAGAGCTGAAGGGATATGTTTGTTCAGAATGTCTCGATGGGCTCAGCAACCCCGGCTCTCCACATGCCTCGGCTCCGTTGTTTCCCCGGATTCTTGTCCTGGTCCAGGCGCGATTATGTCAGCACCTGGAGAAAGATGTTCCACGTGATTCATCCAGGGACCGCGTAAAGAGGTGTCAAGCCCGCCATTTGAGAACAAATATTGACTGCTAAAACCACGAACCATACTATTAAATCAAAGCAGTACTTTTACTCGTACCCGGAAAGATCTCAAAGCCAGAAGTGAAGCGCAAAGCCGCCATCCGACCGCCCATACGACATCACAGAACTTCACGCGATCGAGGCCCGAAGTCCACCTTATAAACGAGTACGCGACACCAAGACCACCGCCCCAAAGAAACCCAAGTAGAAATAAGCAGTGCAGGCTACGGAGTTGAGCCTCTTCAATAGACAAGCACGTGAGTAGCAACAATTCGTTTGTCTTTGCGTGTCGAAAACATGGAGAGAGGATAAGTAGGTGGAATCTGTACAAAGATTCGTCAGCATGCGTTTGCCCTCGCGCCTAAAGTCGGCATATGCGGCTACCAACCAACGATAGAGCTGGGGTGGGTGATACGAGACAGGAGTGGTTGAGCTGTTTGCAAGGTTGCCAAGTGGTAGCCTTTGTCGTGCGAGCCCGAGGCGAGCGGCATCATCACTCTGTCGAGCACGAGCCTCGTAGCTTCATTGTTAAAACTCCAGCTCGGCTTCTCTTCTGACTACTCGCCCTGCTTTCTTCCATCTCCTCTCTTCACAGAAAGCCAAAATGCCTCTCAGATCGCGCCGCACGGCCGCGGCAAAGGTGCGCGAAGCAATAGCAGCCGAAGCTGACCTTCCCAGTCCCTCCCAAATCAACCGACACGAAATGTCCCTACCACCCCACCGCTCATTCTCATACAACCCATCTAACTCTCCAAAATCCCCAAAATCCCGCGCAACAGTCTCCAAAGAGCCGCCTTCCTCCCCTTCAAAAAACGACGGCTCACTCCGCCTCACCGTCAAGATGCCACCTAGTAAACTCGCTTCCGTCGGCACCTCTGCCGTACCACGCGCCAGCGGAACTCGTGGCGTAGCCCAGAAGGTTGTCAGACGCAAGAGCGGGAATGTTATCCAAATGAGCTCAAGGGAGCAGTTTGAGGGTGGTGAGATATTAGAGGGTCGCAGGGCGAGGGCGACTAAGAAATATGTTGTTAGTTCTGAATCCGAGGAAGAGGATGAGGATGCAGCGGGGGATGAGGTGGATAAGATGGATGTCGACTCCGCCACCGACGCCGATGGAGACGAGGAAGGCGACTTTCTGGATCCCAAGGGTCCGTCCGCACCAAAAATCAGAAGTCAAGGGGGAACGATAACGGTGAGGCCGAGTCCGAAGAAGGCGAGCAGGACGGCGGACCAGCAGCAGATTGCAGTGCAGAGGCAGGTGTATGATGATGATTCGGATGAGTTGTCAGATATTGAGTCAGAGATGGAACAGACCATGGGGATGGAGGATGATGAGGAAGATGCGGAAGGCGACGATGATGAAGAGGTTGAGGTGGAGGAGGACGAAGACAATGTGGGTTCTGACGATGATACGCCGGGTGGTGGAAGTAGAGCGTCGACGCCGGATCTGAGCAAGTTGACGAGGAGACAAAGAGCTAGGCTTGAGGAGGGTGGAAGTGGCCACCTTCTCGCATTACCAGATGGTACGTTTTCCGTTCCCTTTGCTGAGCACTGCGAGGCTCCCCTTCCGTTCCGTTCCATTTTCTTTCATCACATCGCATTTGAGTTGCCACGCTAACACCCCACCCCAGAAGTACAAGTCAAAAAACACCTAACAGCAGAAGAGCACGCCATGCGCCGCGCCGAAATGGCCCGCCGCCGCAAGAACCTCTCCGAAAAACGAAACGAGGAGGAGAAGATGGACACTATCAACAAGCTGCTTAAGAAACAGGCGCCGAAGACTAATAAGAGAAGGTTGGAGTTCAATGGCCCGGGAGCGACAGAGGGTGCTAATGGCGAACCTGCGAAGCCGAGTGCGGTTTATGTGAGATGGGTGAGCAGGAGGGGGGGGAATAGTGTCAGCGTTCCGGGGGAGTGGTTAGAGGGCCCTGTTGGTGGGATGTTCATGGGGGGTGTTAAGGCTGGTGGTGGTATTGGTGGCGGTGGTGTGATGAGGGACAAGATGGTAGAGGAGGTTCAGTGATTGCCGCGTCTCAGTAGAGATCTTGGTCGTCAGAGCGGAGGATAGCTCAAGATCTGCTAAGGCGACATTGCTCAGGTAGGCTGGCATAGCGTTCATGCTCACCCACCGTTTTGAGCTAGACGACACCAGATGAACTTCCCCCACCCTCTTCTTAATCTCACACCATCATCCTGTGAGACGCCACTTTGACTTCACCGTTCTATACATGCCAATACCGTCTAAGAAGTTAAAAGTGAACACTCATGGTCTACAACTATAAAGCGCACACCCCTGCTGTATACTTGGGGGCCGTAAACGCAATTGGTGTTGGTATTTTATTGAAGGAGTTTAAAGGCTTCTCACGCTCATGGCTAGATCCAGAAGGCTACTGATAGAGTAGACAACCGTTGTTGTTCTTAACAGCTCGGCGAGTAGTGCCGCAGTCAATGAATTAACTGCCATAGATCTCTGTAACAGAACGCGCGGTGCAACCTCTGTACTGTAATGCGAATTCTTAGCAGACGACCATGTTTTTGGTGTCGGGTCAGAATTCTACTCTGTTGAACATCCAAGGTTAGTAGCTGGGCTTTATACTGTGTCGTGTAAGGTCTCGTCCATTAATTTCCAACCTCTTCCTTCGCTGTAGACAGATTCCTGACCAACACTGTTACTATTTGTATATAAAGCTCACAATCTCTGCTGTTCCTCTGCCCGTCCGTTCTTCAGGACAGTGACCTGGACCAGTTTTTAACGGCATAACTGGATTGTTAGTGCTGGCCAGTAAACGGGACGGCAGGACCTGTAATAATAGCAGTAACTTTACCTCCATCTTTGTCATGAATCAATGCTTATCCTAACCTTCACTGGAGGTTCCATTTCTTTGATGCTGGGTCAAAATTATATTTTGTTGAACGTCTGATATCTGTTTAGTGCAGTGTTGCTTTATGCTGTGTATTATAGTGTCGTGAATGTAGACCTCTAATCATGGCCTTTTTGAGGAGTGTGTTGTAGACCAAGGCCGTTTTGTTCAAGGTATGAATGATCTTCAGGACAGTAAATTTGGCAAATTCATCATGAATGAACTTCTATGTCTTTTTTAGTGCACTGTTAGGAGGATAAGTAGTGTTCAGTCTCCTGGTTGAGCCGTTGAGAGGTGTGGTTGTGGTGATAAGAGCAGTGTTTGGCGAGTCCGCACAAGTCAACAATTTGGGAGACTATCATTTCCCAAGCTGAAAGGTCAAAAAATTTGAATTGCGACAAGTTGTGAGAATGAAAACTTGATATTACAGACGAAAGCAAAACATATAATATTAGGACAGTAAAGAGATATTGAAAGACGTAGGAAACATTACAACCTAGACTCCTTTCTTTCATTTCTGCCGCAATATCACTTCTCTGAACGTGCAAATGAAAGGGCCGGGAAGTCTAAGTTTATCTGCGATCAGTTTTATTCGTGAAGCAGAGAGCAAGATAGGCGCAACTGTAGTGTGCCCCGAGGTTCGAAGTTTTTATGTGTGTGAGCAGTAATGACGAAGGGCTGAAACCACAGGCTGGCTGCAGACGTACTTGATCTTGGCAAAACGTGTACTTCTTAAAGTTGGAAAAATTCCTATTTTAGAGAGGAAGTTAGGAATATGGATGCAGTGGTGCTTTATAGTGACTGCTATTCGGTTGTTGTACGCTCAAAGATGGAGGCGGGTATCATAATTTAGAGCTAACTCCACGTTGCAAACCGGTTGTTGTATGGGTATTAAATGCAAAGACATAGTCGACGAACACGTTTATTGCTCACGGCTATAGATCTGGAGCTGATTGACGACCTGCCCATATTTTCTCGCTAGATACTGGAAAAGACCCGATAGCTCGAAAGTTGACGAGGAATGGGTGTAAACCACTCATATATAAGGTGCACGGGAGACGAATTGACTGTACTGTACCTCCTTTATCCAAAGCAATCAGCGCTTGAGCCATTTCAACTTCATCAGACGGTGCCATCAAGAACTCACAAGAGCTCGTGCAAGCGGAAGCAGTACTGAGCGGAGGATACTCACCTTAGCCTCACTCGGTCGAAGCTCCATTTCCGTCCTCGAACCACTTCTCCAGACTTCACATGTCTCCGCGATCCGTATAGTATCTCGTCAGCCTCCTGACCCAGTTAATACGTCAAAATAGCTCGTGATATAAATTGGCTTCGTCTTATACTCAAAATAAGTGCTGTCGGCGCACAGATTTCACATGTCAATTCGTACTTCTTGCCGTCAGCTGGTCCGTGCACTGGAGGTTGCTCCAGATCAGGATCCCGGTGACCGTAACCAACACTAATCCTCTTTCAGCTCTGCATATGCCACGGTCTTTTATCTGATTACGCGACGATCTGAATCGTGTCTGGCTCGCGGCCAGATTAGATCGCTAACGACACACCAGCGACATGGATGGCGGACATGTGAATTGAGCCGCACGAGAATTTGGAATCATGATGATGAATACATCTTCCTTAGACTCCGCTTCCCCAAACTTGTCTTCCCCGTACTTCTGATGGGATGAGGCGATTTGTGGATGTCGCAGGTCCAGTGACCACAAAATGCCTCGGCACAAACGCGGCCGAGGAGTGAGAAGTGATGCGGTAAGTGGATTTAAGGTGGATTGGCTGGAGAGGGAATCAACTTGGGCATCCAGCTGCTGAGCAACGCCGAGGGCCGACTAGATATTAAGAGCCTCCGCCCCATTCTCGTCGATCATAAGTATATTACCTGCTCTTCCGTCCTCTTGTTCTGCTTCTCGTTCTATTCTTCTTCTCGATATATATTTCAGGCTCTTTAGTTCATCACCAAGGAGTTACACATACACAATGTCGCCACACAAGGAACCGGAATGGGTCAAGAAGCTCGTTCCTTCTGGACCACAGGGCAGCGAGCTCCTCGCCCAAGAGAGAGCTAAGTCCAATATCAATATCGACAAGCTCTCCAACTATATGTTTGGCACGGACTACCTTGAGCGCCAGGCCAAGATCCTCGCCATCCTCGAAAGGGAGCCGGTCTTCGACAAGGGCCAGAACCACTTCATGGGCAGAGTCGAGAAGTTCCCAGTCGCCCTCGCTAGAGCCAAGCGCATGAGACAGCTTCAGGTTGAGCACAAGTGGGATTTTGAGGATTACAAGATCGCCGATGCGCTCATCTCTGAGCCAGGACCATATGGTCTTCACGCCTCTATGTTCGTGGTATGTACTCCTTATGTGTGGTCGAGATGATGTAGCAGGAATATATGCTAACCAGTTGCCTAGACCACTCTCCAGAACCAGACCACCCCAGAGCAGCAAAAGCTCTTTCTCGAGCCAGCAGAGGACTACCGCTACATCGGCTGCTACGCCCAAACCGAGCTCGGCCACGGCTCCAACGTCCGCGGTCTGGAGACAACCGCAACCTGGGACCCATCCGACAAGACCTTCATCCTGCACTCCCCCCACCTCACCGCCGCAAAATGGTGGATCGGTTCCCTCGGTCGCACAGCCACCCACGCCGTCGTCATGGCTCAACTCATCCTGAACGGAAAGTCCTACGGCCCGCACCCATTCATCGCCCAGGTTCGCGACCTCAAGACCCACGAGCCACTGGAGGGCGTCCACGTCGGAGATATCGGGCCAAAGTTCGGTTACAACACCATGGATAACGGCTTCCTCCTCCTCAACAACTTCAAGATTCCCCATGTAAACATGTTGGCCCGCTACTCCTCCGTCGACAAGGAGACGGGCAAGTTCGTGCGCCCACTCAACGCGGCTCTCACCTATGGAACAATGACCTGGGTGCGCTCCACCATCGTCCTTCAGGCCGGCTCCGTTTTGGCACGAGGTGTCACAATCGCAACACGCTACTGCGCCGTCCGTCGCCAGTTCCAAGACCGCGACGACCTCTCGAACGACGCGACTGAGAACCAGGTGCTCAACTACTCCATGGTGCAGTACCGCCTCTTGCCTCTCTTGGCATCCACTTTCGCACTCCATTATACCGGCAAGGCAATGATGGGCATGTACGAAGCCAACCAAGAGAAAATGAAGAACGCAATCTCGAACTCCAAGCGCGGTGCCGGACCAGAGGAGCTCAGAGCCTCCTCCGACAACCTTGCCGATCTCCACGCCACATCCTGCGGTCTCAAGGCCTTGGGCTCGAGCATCGCTGCAGAGGGTCTCGAGACCTGTCGCAGAGCTATGGGTGGCCATGGATACTCCCAATTCTCCGGCGTCGGGTCCTGGTACGCCGACTACCTCCCAACCACCACTTGGGAGGGCGACAACTATATGTTGACGCAGCAGGTGGCCCGCTACTTGCTCAAGTCCGCACGCGCAGTCTTGAAGGGCAAGGCACCAGTTAACGACACTACCGCCATTTTCCGCACTTTCCTCGACGCCCAAGACAAGGGCTGTGCGTTCGATATCTTGTCTTCTGACGCAGACATCGTCGCCGCTTTCGCATGGAGGACTTCTTACCTCACCTTTGAGGCGCTGAAGCACCGTGATGTGGAGAAGCGCTCTTGGAACTCCCTCCTCGTCGACTTCTGGCGCTTGTCGACTGCCCACTCTCAATACTTGGTTGTCAAGAACTTTTACGACGCCCTGCAATCCGAGTCGCTCTCCTACGAGCTGGATGCGCAATCCATCGCTGTCATGCACTCGCTCTTCCGCCTCTTTGCGCTTAACACTTTGGAGATCGGCGCCTCGGAGTTCTACTCTTCTGGTGCGTTGACGGTCAAGCAGATTCAGCTTGTCCGCACCAAGGCAGTTATGACCTTGATGGCCGAAGTGCGTCCACACGCCGTCAGATTGGTGGATGCCTGGCAATTCCCAGACTGGCAGCTGGATTCTTCCCTCGGAAGGAAGGACGGAAAGGTTTATGAGGATATGTTCCACAGGGCTTCGAGGTTGAACCCACTCAACGGGTTGACCATCGATCCATACCCAGATTCGGATGTGTTGATTAAGTCGGACGATACGAACCACTCTCTTAAGAGCAAGTTGTAAAAAGCAGTAGGGATGGGTGGATGTAAGAGAGAGGCGATATTTGATTTAAGCGAGATACACTTTGGTTGGCGTTTTAGCGCAGCATCGGCAAGAGCATGCGAGCTTGCTTTCCTTTTTTGTCACATTAACGGTGGGAATTTATATTAGACGGACATATACGAATGGACTGCTAGGCAGACTTTACATCATCACTGTTCTTCTTCCACTTGACCGTCATTCCTACTAAACGTTTGACTCAGCGTCACAGTTTCTAGGGTCACAATGTTTGTTATGGGCAGGGCATCCATCTTACTTACGTCGTTACCGCCATCCAACCGGTTCGCATCCCGCGACCCCCTTCTTTTGAAGCGTACCGTTCTCTTGCACACCACTCACCACAGCGTCCTCTTACTCACCCATCCTGCGGGCACACCGGCACCCACCCTCCACCATTTACACGCACCATCTACCACGCGATCAACTCAACCTTCACCCACCTATAACGACCACAACCAGCGTGCGCACTCGTCTCTGCTCAACAAGGAGCAAAAAGCAAAGCGAATGGTCGCCTCACGCAGTCCTCTTGATTTTCAGTGGTACGAACACGTTAAATTGTTGACAGCAAGCACAGCCACTTGCAGGTGCCAGGCTCGCTACAAGTCGTCGTCGCACAGCCAAATCACCCTCACTTGCCACCGCGCCAGCCTGAAGTCTTGCCAACAACCATTCCGGCAGCACATAGCCAAGAAGGGTTAGCTCAGCTCATAGCCAGAAACAGGCGATTCATTTTGTTCGTTACTGTCTTCTCTGTTAGGAGCGGTTGTGACCTGCTTTTTGCATAAGGTCGGGAAGGTGTTGGCCGTGGCAGTTTCTATTTGGCAGCTACAGCAGAAATATTGAAGCAGAAGCACAACGGCTCATGCATTGTAAGCCTCGTAGTTATTTTACCTCCTATCATTCCTCTTGTTTTAACACCATAATGGCGGCTTTATACACAGAAGCAGTGACAGTGTAGGCTGGAGCAGCACAGCCAATACGACCAGCCATTACATCGGCTACCGCTAAATCCCAAACTAAAGTATCATAAAGCAGGGCCAATTAGCCCAAGACAGTAGACTCCTGGGTAGATCAGAAATTTGACAGGGAGTGGAAATATGTGTTTTCCCACTGTACAACTTTGAACAGGAGCAATGAGGAACTCAGTCACTAAGCAGCATCAGAAGCTGTCAGCATCACCGTTGTCTCACCACCGTTATTGATGATACCACACTTCAGGTCGAGGGAGCATGAACGGAGGTGTAAAGTACTGTTCATAATGTTACACTACACAGTTCTTGCTCCCTATCTTCTTTTCTGTGCTGGGTGCAGGAGCAGGCTTTACATTCAGCAAAGAATGGTGTTGACCGGAACAGTTCAGCAGTAGAGTTGACCATTTTACCGGTCAGCCAGTCACTGCCAAGTCCTAAACCAAGCGGGTATAAAATACACACGTTCAAGGCAGGAAATACCTTTTTGGACAGAGCAAAAATTACTCAAAGGCAACAACGTATGTGGTTCTGTGCTCGGAATAGCCAAACATAAGTCAAAACCCAGAAACGGTAGCTTACACTACAGCTGCTGACACTACCGCTATCATTGCCGTTATGACTCTGGATTTAGCACTGAACAACAGATGCAGAAGGACACCGCTCATTTCTTCTGGTGATCTGCAATGTTTTTTCACTGCCGCTCAGCTGGAGACAGGGTTGAATAATGTGTTTTATGCTTGAATACGAACAGTCTTGGTCAACATAGGTACAACTACAATAGACACTGGTGCAGTTAGTGCGGCCAACACTCTAGCACAAGCGGTATAAGTACAACGGCCTAAGCCTGATAATAGGTGATTAGTAAACATAATGATTGGCAAATAAGATTTGCCAAGGTGACTATAGGTTAAAGGATTCTGATGCAGTAACCAGTTAGATTGGGAGCAGGTGCTGCAGTTTAGTTTCTTATTGATGTATAGGCTGCTGTTAACGCACTCCAACCCCTCTGCCAGCTACCTGTAACTAGGTGCAACTATAAACTCTGCTCCTTCCTTGACTTCCCAATTCGGCGTTTTAAACCCCATTATTGTTACCTTCTGCTCAGATCTACACAGCAACGGTGTGCTGCGCATTATATGGGGCATAGAAACAGTAGTGACTTGGGCGGTCTAAGAGCCTGGCGCGAGGACTTTACCGCCAAGTCTCAAGAAAGAGTGGTATATAATACCCGCTACAATACCTCATTCTTCTTTTTGTCAAGCACAGAAACAATGATTCTGATGACTCTATGACTTGCACCGCGGCTGCTTTTGACAGCACCTTGGAACTGAGCCGCTTTATGATGCAGCAGACTCAAGCGACAGCTACTGCCAATACGGTTACTGCTGCTGCTATCAGGTTGCACGAAGCAAGGCCGGAAAAGTTATTAATTGCTTAACTCTGCCACACGGTTCACACATGCAGTTCTTGCAATGATCAATTTTGCTGCTTGTCATCCATAGCTACTCAGGTTCCAGCGCAGAGCTATATACCGAGCACAAAACGGTCTTGGTTGGAGCCGCACAGTTACAACAGAGTCTTGCGCCGGGACCTTACATCAAAACCATTAACTGAACAGTATAAAGCACCCTGTACTATACTCTGTTCTTCATTTTCCTGAACAAGAAATTACAATGGAGAAACCGTGAAATGACCCTGTCGAAGAGTGTATGACATACAACCAGTTCAGAACTGGGCAGGAGCGTGTAAATTAGTGCGTGGCAGTATGGTAACGGTGGCTGAGATGTTGCTGCCGATGCCAGCACTCCTGACATCATGCCCTCTGCTCGGTAGCCATTATCCGCTAGCAAGTTAGCAAGTTGACGGCGGTTTCACATCGCGCGCTGTCATAAACTCCCCGGACTTTGGGCACCTTCAGCAGGATGCCCAAATCCAGTTGAGAGTGCTACCACATAGGATGATGTTTGTGCGTTATTTGTGTGTTTGAAGGTTCAGGGATGTGGTATGATGCGTGTTTTATGGTTAATAATGATAGGTGACCTCCATTGGAGATCGGTAGGCAGCCTCACGAATGCGAAAGGCGTAAAGTACAAGTGAGGTTGGTGCAGGACGGCTCTGCAAGGTTTGGAACATAAAAATCAGATAAAGTTCATTCGCTATCGCTGGTGGGCAAGCTCGCTCTGTTGCGTGCATGTTGTGATAACCGTAGACGCCGTGCGCTGGATATACAAACCAGCCCTGTGTCTATCATACACCTCCTCTCTGTATGAGAGCAGGGAGTGGCCTCCCTTTCCTTCTCTAGAAATGACATTTCTTGGCCGGATCGATCGTGCCCCATATAATCTTATACAAGCTCATAACCAACGACATCCCCGCAACTATCGTCCCAAACGCCACCACCGCCCACGCCGCCTTCCTCCTCCAATCCTGTTTCTTACTCAACTTCAGATAACACAATGGGGGTAATATGTAAGCCAATATCGATGCAGACGTCGCGCCAATGATTTCGAAAACCGCGCCCAGGTCGCAAACCTGCGTAGCAATGATCGTCGCTCCCCAAACAAACACAGTCGTCAGGCCAACATGAACAAGCGTACTCGTCTCCCCTCCTCCTTCAGCATGTGCTAGCGGATCCGCCGCCGTGGAAGCCACTCCATCCACCGCCTGTACATCCACAGCATTCGGCCAAAAATAATTAACACACACCTCCCTGCAAACGAACGCCTCAAGCGGCAGCGTCGTAAGCATATTCAGTCCAAAGCAAAACCTCGCGGCGTTTACCATTACACCCGTGGGAAAGTTGTTTAGGACGTTGCCGGATGTTTTGTCGCCAAATGTGAGGAAGCCAGAGAGGGCCATGACGAGGCAGGCGAGGAGGGAGATGGAGGTGGATATGTGGGTTAGGAGCGAAAAGCGGGAGATTGTTGGGACCGAGAGGGATGAGTAGATTAGGAGGGTGTTGTGGTGGCATACGAATGCTGTGATGGTACATTAGCAAGTTGTCGAGGTGACGGCGCGAGGGTAGAAAGGACACTTAGGAATGGGAAGAAGGAAGGGAATCAAGAGACGAACCGAAGGATATAACGCCGATGGCTTGGAAGATGCCACTATTTATCGTCCATAGCTGGAGTTGGAATTCACCCCGGAGCTCCTTTGGGACGCTGAAACCTTGGCTGACGACTGTTATGACGATGACGAGCATGCTTATCAGAGCCAGTGTCGACGCTTTTGCTAGCTGTGTGGTGTTAGCTTGATTTCAAAGGTAACATGAAACAGCGTGGGGGCCACCTCGTCCGCTACGAAGCGTGAATACAACAGAGCCGCCTCATCAAGCAACAGAGTGGACAGATACAGCACCAAGACAGCACCTGAGCTCCCAAACGACAACACATACCTTCGAAATATCCCTATAAAGACTCAACGGCCAACTAATTCCACCACAAAACACCACAATGGAGCCCGTCCTCCCGGCCAACCAACCAATAACCGGCACCTCCCTAATGCCCGGGAACACGGCCTGCAAGACAGGCGGTATCGAATCCCCCACGATCACCGCAAAAGCAACCATCCCTCCGAAAGCGAACGCCCACTGCGCCAACGATATAGCAAGTAGTCCCCATTTCCCATAACAAAACTCCACGGTGCCTTGGAAAGTGTTCCGCCCCGACATCTTTGAGTTCATAACTATGAGGCGTATGGTCCAGTCAACCACCACCGTCAACACTATCAGCAGGATAACACCCGTAGCCATACCCGCCTCTTTAAGAGCGTAGGGTTGCCCAATAATCCCCGCGCCCATGATGGAGTTGCTCATATTACTGATCGCAGCTTTCAAACTACTCGTTTTCCGATCCAACGGGTTATCCAACTCCAGCGCACTCTCAATCGGGCCCGTAGCTGACGGAAGTAATGGGGCGTTATGATTGTCCTCCTCATCCTCATCCTCATGCCCATCGTCGCCGTCCTCGCTGCTGGAGCGGCGGTAGTCCCGCGCCTCTTGGGCCTCCACATCCCCTGTTGACATGCAGTCTGAGGCTTCTCTGCCCCAGGTAGAGGATATCGATTTCCGCCCATTGCGCTGGGAGTTGTCGTTGGCACTTCCATTTCCGATGTGTGCTGCTGCGCTGGGACTGCCAGGGAGTGTAGGGGCATTACTACCACTCTCTGGCAGATCAAAACGGACCGTCAGTCTGGGTGTTCGTGGTGTCCTGGGCGCTCTTGCGTCTCTTAAGCTTCCATTCCTGTTCCCTGAGCCACTCCTGCTATTTGACCCCGAGCCCTTCCCCCCTGTCTCAATGCTACTCGGTCGCCTGAGTTCAAGTGTTGGCCGGCGGTTGTTGTGTATATCGTCTTGCCGCGTCAATTGTTGGAGCTCTTGGTCATCGTTGCCAAAGCCATCAAAGCCGTTATGGTCATTGTCTAGTAGACTTATAGTATGTGAATCGCCATGTGCTGCTGTGCCGGTGGGCGAGACGTTGCATGCCATGTTGTCTTCCTCAGTTCCTCCCTCTCCCTATCCCGTTCCGTTTGTTGTTGCACTTGCCGTGAGAGGTGTGGCTCCACTACCGCAGCATCACAAAACCTAATGATAACTTACAACAATTACAATTCGTGATGTCGCGGTGTACAATAAAGTTGGTGGTGTAGTTGGTAGGCTGAAGCTCAGCCTTGGGCCTGTTGAGGTGCCTTGCACGGAAGCGGCACCTGGGTGGATTACTTCGCCTAAACGCGGCAGGGGTGAAACCGCCGCCAGCCATCGCCAAATTGGCACGGATTGGGCTTTCAATAGGGGCAGGGGAAACTTGCGCACACTTTGCTTCCTCTTCACCAGTAAAAATGGCGATCATATTTATGATCTTTACCCAATTGGGCAAACTGAGTGATAGGAAAAAGGTCGCTAGCTCTTTTTCTTCTTTCCTGGTCAACATTTACCAACTTTGGGAAACTGGTTGACAACGTGGGTAGTCTTCTGCCATTGAAGTCCGCAATCATTGCTCGAAGAGCTTCTTGATGGCTAACTGGTAGATCTAAATGACACTTCGATTACTTCGTGCTCAAGCCCTTTCTCAACCACCTCTAGCCATTCTCCCTCTCTTCTCCCTCAAATAACACCAGGCACAACCGCCCTTCTCCTCCCAACCTTCTCCCACCCAAACCTCTCCACATACCACCGTCTAGTCTGCAACGCCCTCGGCAACATAGTACACACCTCATTCAACACAAAATTCCTCGCCGGCACACAATCGGCACCACACATGATCCAGAAACCCGTCCACTCAATCCACTCACAGAAGTAGTGCGGACTCAACACAAACCTAAAAAGCCCATTCTGCGGGATGACATAGATCTTGTCCACGCCCTTCTTTTTCTCTTTTTTTACCAACCTATTTCCTTCCGTGACCTTCCCACAGTGATCTTTCTCGGCGTTCCTCTGCTTCCTGGCCGCTGAGCGCCTGATTTCACGCAACTCGTCATCGTGCCAGATTGTCCCCGCGAAGCCCAAAGCCCAGATAATGAAACCGAGCTCCATCCTCGCGCCAGTAGTAATAGATGGCAAACCAGAGGAGGAAGAGGAGGTATACCATGATTGGCGGGTCGTGTGGCCGTACCCTGCTAGCCAGCCGCCGATACTCAGGGAGTTGAGGAATTGGAAGAGCCAGCCGAAGGCGATGATGACGGGGTGGATGGGTGACATTGAAGGGTTGATGAGAGGGGCCATTAGTGCTCTGTAGCTATAATGGATCATCTGGGAAATGGTTAGGCGGGAGTGAACTAAGATGGAACAGGGGGTAACGTGACGCACGAATATGCCAGCCAGTACCCAGTTCTCCCACGGTAAAGAGGTGAGACTGAGCTTGGAGGGAAGGGTCAACATGGTGTAGCTGAGGAGGATGGGGCCGGGCAGCTCCATGATCATCCAGCCGATCTTGCCTGGGACGTTGAGGCGGGATATGGTGGAGGTTTTGCCCATTGAGTACCAGGGAATTACATATTGAGCGACGTAGGTCTACTGAAGTGTTAGCATATCCTAGTTTTTATTGTGTGTGATGGCGTCGTTCTGAAATTATTGAGCGTAGCCTGGATCATTGGCTGTGGTCCTCATGGCCAGGGGCTGCTGCTGCATGCTTACCACAGGCAATATTGTAAATGCCTTCACGAGCAAAGCCCAATTAGAGGGCGATGGTGGCACCCAGCCTGCAAGCAAAGTCATCATGAACTCTCTTGCTTAGTCTTGGTTAAGCTCTGAAGTTTGTAAGATGTTCGAGATTTGGTGTTGTCGAGGTCCCCATCGTTCCCGCCGAGCTTAATTAGACGATTGACAGCGGCATTGACGTCAGCACCTTGTCTCACTTCGACAACACTATCATTTCACAACAACGAACATGATTCATTATTGTATCACGAGTCTACATCGCAGTGGCTTGGAGATACTCTGAGGCTCTTAAATTGTTCTTTCTGGTTGCCAAGCATCACGTACGTCGCGGACATCACCCCGCACTGTCAACCATCTTCGACAACACCACAAATATCACCATCACAAGGGCGGTTTCCGAGCGAACACCATATTTGAGATATATTACACTTCGATAAGAACTATCTCCTTATACATCAAACTCAAGATGGCGTCATCAGCCATCCACCCGCCCCTCGCCGCCCTCTCCAAATCCCTCGCCCAATTCATCACCTCCCCCTCAACCTTCAAAGTCATCAGCACGATCCCAACCTCCTCCACCAACTTGCCACCACCAAAATCTCTCTTCATCCTCGACTCCTCCTTCAACCCCCCCACAGCCGCACATCTCCACCTGGCCCTCTCCGCCCTCAACACCACCTCTCCTCTTTATCCCTCTCCTCGCCGTCTACTCCTACTCCTCAGCACCCAGAACGCCGATAAGGCTTCAAAACCTGCGAGTTTTGAACACAGGCTGGCCATGATGTGGTTACTTGCGCAGGATATTAATATGCACACAGAAGCTAGTGAGGAGAACTCGGTGGTTGACATTGGGCTTACTACTGAGCCGTATTTTAATAGGAAGAGTGGGTGTATCGAGGAGAGTGGTGTTTATGGTACAGAAGGGGAGGGGCCGATGCATGTTCACTTGGTTGGGTATGATACGTTGATTAGGCTGTTTGATACGAAGTATTATCCGCCGGGTCATTCTTTGGGTGTGCTTGAGCCGTTTTTGGAGAAGCATAGACTTAGAGTGCATCTTAGGCCGGGGGAGTGGGGTGCGGGAGATGAGCAGGATAGGTGGATACAGGGCTTAAAGAAGAGGCAGGATGGTGCGGTAGGGTTGTTAGAGGAGAGGGGTGGGAAGAAGGAGTGGGTGAACAGGATGGATATTGTGAAGCCGAGGAAGGGGGAGGACGGGGAGGGTGTTAGTTCTAGTTTGGTCAGGACGACTGCAGGCGAAGGTGGAAGTTTGGAGGGATTGGTTACTGAGGGGATGAGGGAGTATATTGAGAGGGAGGGGTTGTATAGGGACTAAAATCGATCGTGCTGGTCAACAAAATGTTATGCGGGAAGGTTTAGCACTTTGAGCCATACTACTGATGGCACACCTCACGAATTGTATTGTGAAGCTCTGAGAATGCCAAGTCTGCATCCCAAGTCTCTGATTTGGAGATCTACCACCCATAGTCTGCGCCTCAAGTCTTCAACTTGAAACCGGCCACCCCTTAACGTACTTGGAAATATGCTACGGTTATCCAGAATAGTAGCATGATGGTGGTCTTTAAGCCACTTTACACGCTTCAGCGTCTTCATACCATTATGCGTGTCGGGGCGGCAGACATGAGGGTAGGACCTAGTCACAATGGCCTTCGTCTTCTTCTTTGAAAAGGTAACTGCGTTCGGGATCACATAGATTATGCGCAGAAAAGATCTGCGTGTTTTCCAATTTCTCGCAGAAATCAATTTTTGCGCAAAACTGCGTCCATCTTAAACTGCTATACTTATGCAACACGGCAGTCTCCCGTTCTTTGTCAACAACAATCTTCTTTTGTATCAACTCCTTTAAGTCCATATCTGGCGAGCTCTGTAAATCAATACACCAAATCGCCATGACTCAATCGTCCCATGAGCAAATACATTGCATTTCGGCATTCGTCTTCAGTGGGCAAACGCTGGGAACTCTCGTGTCGCTCGAGTTATGATGCAATTCGGCAGTGGTTCACCGAGGTTTGACTGTTTCGAGGGAGAAGTGCAGAAGGTCGGTGAGAGGTGTGGTTGCCAAGACTCGGATGCATGGTTGTGCACAAGGAAAGTAAAAGGCTTCGGGCATGGATATCACCACCACTTCAACAACTTCTACGATGCAGCCTTGGTGAAGCGGCCAAACTCTTGGGCAGATTCTCACTGTTCACGACGGGTTACTCCTTGGAGCATAGGCTCAAGGATCTTGAAAGGGGCAAACTTCGAGAACTCTGAGATCATCGCCGATTCCCCAATATCTATCGCTAGCTCGATCACCAATGCCGCCGCGGCGGGTGGACAAACCACCACACTGGGTCGACGACGCACACATCACATTACAGAAATCCCCGACGTGAGGCTGACGCGATTATGAGAAGTGTCAAACTTTCATACGTAGAAGATTGCTTGGTCTCCCAACCCTCGGCCGCAAGATGTCGACCCTTCGGTCCCGAACTTCGCACGGCCTGGTGCATCCAGTTCCAGACTCGTGATCGCACGAATCTAAGTGATAGATGCCAGAAATCTGATTATGGAACTCCGATCTCCCATAGACATCCGTCGGGCCAGCTTCCATGGTCCCTTCCGATGACCGTGGATGCGTTGTTTGCTTGTTTCTGGAACTCGGTGCTACCTAAACAGGAAAACCGACGGGTAGTTGCACTCGCCCTAGTCGTTGCCACGCGTCGGGCCAAAGTCAACTGCTTGATCTTTAAAGATGCCACGGCGGCTACGAGAGTTTACAGCGGACTTCGGTAAAGTGGACGCGGCCTCGAGACAGATGAGGTAACCGAGTGCGACGGGATACCACGTCTGTACATCCGTCGCAATAATGTTTCCATCACGGTGGTGGATGTCGCGTGCTAAAAAAGAACTATGGCTAGCGGCAGAAGCCAGCACTTTGAACCGCTGGGCTCTCGAGGTGGTTGTGAGGACTTGGGCACAATTCGAGTTTGCAGTGTGGGCGAGCCATGGAGTCAAGCACGATGTGCGCAATACTATCTGGGAGAGCTGATATATATGGAGTATCGGAGCTTGACTGTCACACCTGTCATCGTGGAGGCTTATGACTCGCCCAATATGGGGTTCATGGAGTCGACAGTAACACTTCAGGGCTTGAGAAGGGTGCAGGTCTCAGCCACACGTCTGCCGCGATTTCTGATGTGTCACAGATGGTTGACTTAGAGGCGTACCAAGAGTAGCAGGCCAGCCGCTGAGACCATGCCTATATCCTCCGGCGCGGTGCCGCATATCACTTTCGCGATGCAAACAGCGATTCGGCTGTCCTCACTTTGGCTTAGTCTTGCATACGGAAGAGGGCTGAAACTGTGTCGGCCCTTGGTATCGCACCGGTCCCTTGCGCGCGGGAAGCTTTAAGCAATATCGAATACAGACCGCATTGCAATTGGCGCTCACCTCAGTGGAAGGATGGTCGTAATGGTATCAAGCGGTTGGGCTTTCGTATGCACAGCACAGTCTCCGAACGACGAGTCGATGCCCGACTCCTTGTTGTCGCACCGACCTCTTGCTCGGGTTGATGCACTCCACAGCGCCAAGGAACAATATAAGTCCTCCCAAGCAGTCACTTTCTTTACCTCTAGATTCTGCATTTTTTGTTTCCTGTGTGTTACACTTTCTTCAAGACTTCCCCGCTTAGAGGCACCTGCGACCAAGAAAGGATCATCATCTCGTGTCTTATTTCTGTCTTTGGCAAGAACATGCACAGATTGGGCGAGTTGTGGCTAGAAGCAGAAATGTAAGTTCTTATGCTCGTAACCCTATCTGCTTCGAATGCACGGCAAACCCTTTATGGGATGACAGATGCCGGGACTATATGTGTTCACACCTTTGTCGAATGGTGGTGCAGCATCCCTTCGATGCAGCCCGCCGCGCGGAACCATACCCCACCTCACCCAGGACACCTTTTCCTGAAAGACATCGCGTAGAGGAGAATCTTACTAAAAGTCTGTGGTGCGCATAGACCGTCGTGATTTCCTACAGTCTTCAGAGTCGAGAATAGACAGTTGCGTCGACTTCGTCGGTTGAGTTACACTTTGCAAAGTTTGCGTCACGCCCAGTTCATGATACATCTGTGGCCAGCTAGACTGGGAAAGTACGATGCAAACAAGAGAGATGAGCAATCAGACGAACATGAACATGAACAACAGCCCAGATGCCAACGAAGGGGGGTCCGAAAGAGATGGTGCTGATATGGGAGCCTCGACCGCGAACTCTCAAACTATCCAGCAAGCACATGAACGGCAAGCACATTCGGCGGATTCTTTTAACAAGGACGACCTGCACATTACCATCAAATCAAATGAGGTGGACTGCCAGACGAGCGAATCCAATCCTTCAAACATGAAGACGGCTGGAAATCCTCCGTTTGGAGCACACTCTCATCATGCAGCAACATCCTCGACCATTGGTACCGTCCCAAGAACAAATTCGGGCAGATCACGCAAGCTAGCTACCCCACCTGTATTGGAGCCGCCGGTCACAGCTTATCATCTTCATTACTTATGGATTGAGAATATCATGTTCCATCCCAAGCTTCGCCACGACATCAACTTCGATCCTCACTTGCGATACACTGCCGTACCAAAGATTCACGCCGCCGAGTTTTGGGTTCGTCTCGAAAAGGAGTTGAGTGAGTTTACCCTCACCCCGGTGGACTTCCAGGCTTCACATGGCCTCACTTGGACACTTCCTGCTACACTTAACAATGTCCGGGACATACTTCGGACCTTGGTTCCCTCGGAGAGTGTTGATACTGTATCCCAAGGACTGGATGTTGAGCTCATCATGCAACAACTCTCCATGGGTGTTGCTGATTTGGAGTCGGTAGCTGACTGGTTGGCTGAGTTCCTCATCTCCTGCTGCGCGCCAATGAGAGATCGGAAAGTCGAAGATATGCGGATGTTGTTCATCGAAGGACACCGTCGTCATGATGTTAAGGTCCTCGTTAAGGGTGTGAAAGAGTTGCTGAGCATTGTCGAGTCAATGGCGCTGGTATGCTGCCCCAGGTTCTTTTTTCATGCACTCGCTAACAATAAACAGGACGTAGCGAATCATCGGATCCGTGTCTTGAGGCCTTGGATTATCGAGAACACAGTTGTCTTTGAGCGTGGTATCCATCAAGAACGTGTCCGCACGGGCTACTACGATGTTGTGGCGGCTTATGACTGGTACATGCACTACCAGGCGCTCGAAATCACACCTCAGTTTCAGCACGAAGGGCGGTGGGGCCCCATGTTTAAGGGGATAGTTGACAGTCTTCGCTACCCCTATCCCAACATCTCCCTACCTACCATATTCGTTGAAGACTATGAGCGCATCTCCAACCTTCGCGTCCATGTTCTCTGGGCAACAAGTATGGAGATATGCATCCACTACTTTGGGGTCCTTATGTCCGAATCTATGCCGGAGTATTACCTCAATACGAGACACCCTGATGGCGCCCAGATCAGACTTCGCCGCAACATCACTGATATCGTCAGCACATACGACTCGGACGATGTCAAGCTCGACTCCGATGAGCTCGCGTCTCTTCCGCCACTCTTGGTCAACTTAGTAATGACGAAACGTCTATGGGCGGTCGCTGCTCCCGCTATTGCTCTGGAAATCTTGCGTGCCACAACACTCCCACTCACCATGCTCCCCGACTTCGAACATGAGCTCGCCACCTCCATGAATGATCACGGCGGTGCAATATTCCAAGGCCGCCAAAAAGAAGTCATTATCCGTCTAGGTCAATTGATTGAGAGCGCATTGGACGAGTGGGAATACCTAAGCAATTACGAGCTCTACGCCGCAGCCGCCAAGAACCCGGCGATGAAAGACTACAGAGGGTACTGGATTTCTAAGGCTGATGAGAGGCTTGGGAGTGATATGTATCTCCGAAATGTAGCGAGGCAGACGGCGCATATGGGGATTCATCATTGGAGGATTTGGGAGGAGACGGCGTACTCGAGTGATTCACTCGACCTGCGAGCAGCGGTGGCAGAGCAGATTGACAGTGTTTATACAGAGCCGATCATGGATTGTCCTGCACAAGAAGTCCCGCCAGCAAGCATCGAGGAGGCGAGCAAACCAGTCGATAGTTCTCCGATGGATACCTTCGCCATTGAGGCGGCTTCAAACACGGTAGCTGAACTTGCGGACAGCGTCATGGGATCCTTGAAGCTTGTAGAAGATGCCACGGCTGGGGCGTCTGGGTCTCATACGCCCAAACCAGCTACGTCGCCACTTGAAAAGGCCAAGGCGAAACGACAGAACTCGGTGTGTAGCGAGGAGTTTGAGAAGGTCGTGGAGGATAAGGCGAAGCCGTTGAAATGACCGCAGTATGCGGTAGTTGGCGTCATTTCGGGGACGATTCTATTCTTTGACGACTGAAGAGCTGTGCTTATGGTAACAGCTTTTGAAATGGACATTGGTGGGCGGGATTTCTGGGCGGTTCACTCTCAGTCAACTCTGTCATGGCAGGAGTTTCTACTCTCAGCTATACCCCGGAGGACTTTTGTTTTTGCATTACGACGAAACTTTGTTATCAACCAGTTATGAGGATGAGGAAGGAAAGGGAGGTCTTAGTGAAAGATAACGCGAAATGAACAAGACTAGGAAAACAGGGCTATTTGGAGGCCCTTGCGGGCTGTGGGAGGCGCAGTGGTAAACAGCAACGAAATGATGATTATTAGGCGAACATGAACCACCTTTCCTGCACGACCGTTTGTGTGCGAGCTTAGTTAACCGTTTTCTTGATAGCATCATGCTCTTGTTGGTAAGAAGGTGCCGCTAACAGCTGTTTCACGTCGATCTGCCGGTATCGGCTAGTAGCACACGACAGCAATGGTGAAGACGAGCTGGTGTTGGTTACTCTAACTGGTACTCTTGAGACGAAATATGCGTCAAAATACCATGGGAACCTAATCTGAGTGCAATAGCACCAATTACTCTATTGACCTCTATGGCTGCGTTTGCCTGGAGGTCTAATGGCGAACGGGCGGGTCTCATAGTCTTCCGCGATGACCCAAAGGAGCTCAATTGCCAACGGATGAGTGGATGCAGCTTCTCGCCGCCAGCTGCTCCGATACATTATGCTCTTGAGCCCAGTGCTACCCGTCCACAAGTTCGTTTGACTTCCCAATCCGATATTGAATGCAGATCCTCGGTAGATCTTTAAATTATAACGCTTCCGCAATTGTACCGTCCATCTACGACATGAGTCTCAAGCCTCCAGTAATCTGATCCACGACGCTCTTTGGTGCTGGTCCAACTCCGAGGACGGTTAAAGATCCGGCAGCAATCTGCGTGCGTCCAGCATCATGAATGGTCTGTGCCACAACACCTAAGCTCAATGCCATGGCATAGAGCTCCATGATCTCGTCTTCGCTTTTGGTCTGGAGTGCGATCTTGGCGCACCCGCCGTTCTCCCAGCGGGAGAGTGCTGGATTGTTCTGCTCCTTGGAGGCAGTGTAGCATGCTACTGCTGCATGGGCACCTTGGGCTACCATCTTGCCTGGTGTAACTGGTTAGCAAGGTTCCTCTTCTTTAGATGTGCGAACGATGCTCAATGGAATACTGCCTACCTGGTCCCATTCCAAGATCCCTCCTCACAACCAAAACCATCTTACACTCCTCCGTCAAATCCCAGTCCTTCTGCAGTTCCCTTCTCTCCTCCTCTTCCCTGCTTCCAGTGGCCTTTTTGGTCTTCTTTCTTTCGGCCTTCTCCTCTAGCCTCTGCGCCCCCTGCCTCTTCTGCAAAGCACTCATCCTCAACCCCTCCCTCTTATCCGCCTCAGCACCGTTCGCCCAGTTTGGCGCGTGGTCCAGGATCTCATCAGCGTCGATCTCTTCCTCGCTGCTCTCGGATTCGTCGTCGTAGTGGCTGGTGTCCCCGTGACGATGTTGATTTGAGGGGGTTGGGAAAGAGGAGAATGGGGTTGGGAGGAAACCGCAGGAGGAGCCCATTCCGAGCATGTAGCCTGCTGCGATGGAGACGATGGCTGTGCCTATCATCATAGCGGCTTGCGTTGGTTGGGTTGGTTCTGCCATTGTGGTGAACTGGAACCACTCTGGTCAATTTGGGAGACGGTGATGGAAGGTGTTTGGCGATGATTGACAGCAACCTTGGTGGTTTAAAGTGTGTCACGGTGGGAGTTGACCTGAAGGAGACGAGGCTAGGAGGATTTATGAGCAGGGGTAACAAGGCGCGGCTAAAATGTGGGTGTGTTGTGCACGGATGAAATATATGCCAAGGAAAGCAACCTTGCGGGGTACTCAACCTCATCAGCAAACTTTCCCTGATCACAAAGTGATTCATTAATGTGGCATACCAGTAGTCCTCTTTTTATCACATTTATTCATAAATTATACATAGCTTGAAAGTTTGCCCCACAAAGCTAGCAGTGTCAACGTGGCAAGCCTCACTTGATCCACTAGCTTCTTTCTTCTCCTCCATTTGCTACAATGTCACTTGCAAAGTGCATCCACAACTCTCATCTCGCGCATCGCCCTACCACATCAGCAACATCCTTATCACAGCCTGAGGTCCCTTCAGTCTTCCAGGTTTCCACATTCCACTCATCACTACCCAACTTCCAGCCCACCCCACTCATCCATCATCCATCTTTGGCCTCATCACTCGGCATCCGCCACGTCCTCATCAAATCCGAAATCACTCGACTAGGACTTCCCGCCTTTAAAATTCTCGGAGCCAGCTACGCAACTTTTCGGCATCTCAGGCGTCTCCTCTCCTCCCCATCTCTACCTGACGATGACACCACAACACTGTCAGATATTGCCGCAGCAGCAAATGAAGCAGGCATAACCTTAACTTGTGCAACGGACGGTAATCATGGACGAGCAATAGCTTATATGGCGAAACTGCTTGGAGTAGAGGCGAGGATCTACTATCCGAGTTTCATGCCTCCTTCAGCCCAAGCCGCGATAAAACTTGAAGACGCAACGCTTATTGGTGTCCAAGGGGATTATGATACCGCAGTCCTCGCGGCATTGAGAGCTAGCCAGGAGGATGACAAGGTGGTGCTTATCCAGGATAATTCCATCCCAGACCTGAATGACGACAGTGTTGCGACTTGGATTGTAGCAGGGTATGGGACGATATTGCAAGAGATAGATGCCTCCCTCTCAGCTCAAAATCTGAAGCCGAATCTAATCGTAGTGCCAGTGGGTGTTGGCAGCCTAGCACAAGCAATCGTTATGCACTATAAACCATCTGGCACTTCTGATTCCACTTCCGCCACCAAGCCTGAACTCAAGAGGCCGAAGATAATGATTGTCGAGCCTGTTTTGGCAGCTTGTCTACAAGCAGGTATTACGGCTGGCAAACCTACCACGATCTATACTGGCCATTCCATAATGACAGGTCTCTGCTGCGGCTCCGTTTCTCCCTTAGCCTGGCCATACCTTAAAGCAGGAGTGGATTACGCGGCTACCGTGGAGGATTGGGATGCGCATGGTGGCGTCGAGGAGATGCGAAAGATTGGGATTGATGCCGGACCAATACCTGGTGGATGTCTTGCCGTAGTGAGAGGCCTGGAAGGCAGGTTGGAAGAGTTTGGTTTGAATGAGAAGAGTGTCGTGGTGGTGATTGCTACTGAGGGACGGAGGCAGTACGATGTACCTGAACCACCTATTGATATGGGCGTGAATTAAGCAGACAGACGCCACAAATCAACTCAACTAGTTCAGGTTGCAAGGAACGAAGGCCATGTGTCACAGATGACTGGTCAGTACAACTCAATCTCATACAACCGGATGTCATGTTGGCGAAATACCATCATGCCTTGTTGCCGTTACCTTCCTTTAAATGTAGCTCATTAACCATATACGTATAAACGTACCATGAACCATTCACTCCTCTGCAAGTCTGACTATCCATACAGTACGAGCATCCAAAAAGCGCCCATCTCAACCTCCCTTACGGACAAACGTCATCTGTGGCTGGAGACGTCGGTGAGGATGTTATTGCTGCCGTTAATGAAAGCTGCTGCAGTCACTGCGAAGGCTGCCAGCCTATCAGCATGAGTGTCACGAAGGAGGAAGCGCAGTGTGCAAGAGCGCTGTGCTCACTCATGTGTTGGATGCAGAGTTGAATTTGTTTCTGGTTTTCAGAGACGTTAGAAGTTGAGGTTGGTGTTATTATATAGACGATGAATGACAGCCGTCGGTGGGCATTCGCTTTGGCACCGTTGAGTTATACGGATAAAGGCAGCGCATCACGGTGTAGTCAGTACAGTCAAAACGATATTGAGGATGCCTAGAGTCGTATCGTTTCCATTTCTGTCATACTACCCAATTCTACAATCCACGCGAGAATCACATCCAACGATAACAGCACAGGGTATCTCAAACAACCATCCCAACATTCGGTATGACTAAAAACCGCCCTTCCTCTTCTTCTTAACCGCACCACCTAGACTTTGCCTCCCACCAAACACACCACTCATAGGATGCGTCATCGCCACTTGGCTGGACTGCGGGGCGTTGGCTTGACTAACGCTGCCACCATCTCGAACTCCACCAAAACTTCCAACACCCCCCCACCCAACGATCGGCGTTCCTTGACTTCCACCCGCTGACACACCCGGCCCAAGAGACTTCCTTTTCTTAGGTTTCTCAACGGGTGTCCCAAAGTTTTGCGAGAGCCGTGAACCACCGATGCCGGGATCTAAGGATTTCCGTCCAAATTTCTTCTCCTTCTTAAACCCAAAGCCCCCAATATTGGCCCGCGGCGTGTCGGGCTGAGAGGCCTGGACGATTGGGATTTGGTATCCGAGTTGTGAGGCTTGCACACGTGGTATCTGTGAGCCAGGCTGTGAAGCCTGAACAGTAGGATTTTGGAAGCCAAACCCCCCAAAACTCTGCCGTCCCAGAGGCTGGCTGAAGGACCCAAATGCGCCGAGTGACTGTCTCCCTCCTCCCTGGGACTGGCTTTCTTCGGCATCAGGCAACGGGAACAAACTCATCCTACTCATCCTCGTCTGTCTCTTTAAAGCCCTCTCCTCTTTCCTCCTCCTCTTCCTCTCCCTCTCTTCCTTCTCTTCTTTCCCTGCCGCATCCTCTGCTTCCTCACCCACCTCAAGACTATCTACCTCCCTATAAACATATGCCCTAGGGTCGGCGCCAAGTTCCCACTGCCCAAGTATCTTTGCTCGCGTCCCCTGAAGTGGTTTCTGGCTCTTGATATGCAGTGCGTAACTGCGAAGGAGGGACGTGGCGGGGTCTTCGACCGCTTCATCGCGGAGTTGGGTAGCTTGAGAACCAGCAACGGAGGGTGCGCGGGTGGAAGGCGCGGGCGTGGGCGCGGGTGGAACAAGTTGTGACAGCTGAGTTGAGAGTTGAGTAGCGAGGAAGCGGGACTCCGTGAAGCCGGTGTCGATTGAGGGTTGTGAAGATGGTGGTTCATGTCCATCCCCTCCAAGGCGCAGATGGCGGTTGGATGGCTGACTTTGGCTAGGATTAAGTTGCGAGGATAGAAGGTCTTGGAAGTCGAGAACCACAGTCGCTGCTTGTGTGGATTGTGTTTCCCCAGTGGGACGGGATTTGAGGTGGACCATGAGTGAGGATAAAGCGAGCTCGCCAGCGATGTTGCGGATCATCCGTTCCTTTGCTATACGGGCTTGTCCTGGTGTGTTGGCGGGGAGGGAGGTGATGTAGAGGTCGATGAGGGTGTCGTAGATATTGGCCAGATTTGACGCCGCTTCGCCTTCTTGCAGCTCTAGCAGTTTCTCGACTCCTGCTGTGCGGAGCTGAATGGTAAGATTACCGCCTTTCTCCATCTCGTTGATTGTTCCGATGAAGTCATTGAGAGTTGCAGCGCCATCATCAACATCGTCGGTAAACTTGTCAAAGCCGCTCAAGTCCTTCAAGGTGAAAAGACCCTGCTTCTCGCTCTGCATCCTCTCCTGCACGCTCCCCACAACACCCTGCACCAAGTCCGCCACCGTCTTCCCATCCTCCTCCCTTTGCATACCATCACACTTCTCCGACTGCGGGCTGGAATGCCCAAAGCACGATCCCTCATCCTCAGACTTACACCTATACGGCCTATCCAGCGTCGCAAGCTCATACCACGTCCTCGCATCCACCAACCTCTCCTTCTCACCAAGTATAATCCCGGTGTTCCGCCGCATAAACTCCCAGTAATTAGGCTTCCTGGGTGGTCGGACTACGTCTTCGGCCATCCAGTCTGGGATAATTGGTATGAGGTCGTCGACGATTTCGTCGCGGCGGCGGGTTTTCAATTTTTCGGGGACGAGCTGGGATTTGTTGGGTGGTGTGATGACTTCGTATCTTGCTGGTTTGTTCGAGGTGGCTCCGGAGGTGAGGGAAATGGAGACGAGGAGCGTGCTGGAGACGGGCATCTCTGATGCGAGAGTGAAGAGCTGGGTGAACTGCTTGCCTTGGAAGATACTCTTTCCCATTATAGCATTGTGTCTGACGGGGGGCTTGCCAGCTGGCAAAGTGCAGAGGCCTCGGAGTTGCAGTTGCTTAGCAGGTGACTCCTCTGAGTCCGTCTCGAGGAAGAATGAATCGGTCATCCATGTTACGGGAGTAACCGCCTCAGTATCCTGAGTAAAAGTGTAGACATTAACCAGTTGAGTGTTGCCAGAATATAGAAAAGCAGTACAAGTTTCATCCTGCCCGTGCAATTCAATCTTCAAATCCGCCAAGTGCGACTCCCGATAATGCGGACAAGACATGACGATTTGACACGCCCCAGCCATTAACTGTGTTTCGAGAAGGAAGAGTTTCTTGTCCGTAAGTACGTAGAACTTGTCACCCCATACCGGACTGCGCTTCATGTCCAGTATGCGTCCGAATGTGCCTTTCGGGATGACCCTCGGACTTCTCTGTCTAACCAACTTCTTCTCCTTCCTGTCGACGTGAAACATGGCCAACTGGCGGAGGTTGCACATGATAATCGTGTTCATATCCCCAACCCAGATCAACTTCCCCCATCCAGCAGCTGCCTCATCTGGGGCTGCGTCGTGCGCAGCGAGATCATCGTAGATGTAACCGGAAATCCCTGGCTTTATCGTCTTCCGACCTCGACGGCTGCCTTCAATCATCCAGGTCTTCATGTATCCTGCCTCGTCCAGGACTGCGAACTCGCGGGTGTACCATGAGTTAAAGGCGACGTCGACATGTGCCCGTCCGTCGGTGTCTTCGACTGTGATCTTGTTCGCAATATTCGGATCGACTCGGGAGGGTGGATATCGTCTTGAAAACGACTTCGGAACACTCTGTGGCACAGGGGCTGTGTGAAATAGCGGGTGCATAATCGTGGTCGCCGCAGCTTGTCGAACCGCAAGCCATGTTTGCTTTCCATCGAGATCGATCGCAAACGTGATCTGCTCAATCGGTGCCGCGCCTTCGAGCCAATGTCCCTCCTCCGTTCTCTCCAAGTCGAGCAGGCGCAACTTGTCTCCTGTATGCTCCTCCCAGGTATGGTCCTCCAAGCGCGGCTTGGTGATGCGCAGAATGTGCCCTTCTTCGCCATGCGCCGTCGCTATAACAGGGAATGCTTTGTAGTCTTTGTGGGTGAGGGACACCAGCTTCACACTGCCAATGGCTATGAGGTCTCCTTTCGTTGATAGTGCTTGCTTCTCCTCGACTTGCTCCGCCAACAACTGGCTTATGACATTGTATGCTGCTGGCAGGTTGCGGTCCCTCTTCGCGATATTTCGCAAGCGCCAGTCCTTGCGCTCTGTTGTGGCACCTTTCTTGTTGGGAATGTTCCCCGCGTCGTCGTCTTCTGCGCCAGCGGACGGCGATATGCATTGTTTAAGTGGTTGGATTGGTTGTATTATGCTTGCTTTGCGACATTAGAAAACCACTTAACTCCTAAACTTCAGATTAAGCTTACATAATACAGGCTGTCGTGCAAAACTCCATTTTTGCTCTACAGCATCATAAGTAGCTTCACCAAGCTGACCCCAAGAGAGGTCGGTTCCTCTGCGGTCAGCCATCCGGTAGGTATTCTAAAATTGGCCTCGGTGTTGGTCGCGCAAACATATCGTTTTTGCAGTCGCGTGGGTATGTATATAAAGCGTGGTGGCTAGGTAATCTTCATTGAGCAGCTTGTAGTTATAGTAAATTAGAAATGAGGTTCAAAATGAGACGCGACGGGATTGTAATTTTTTGATGGCGAGGTCCCGCTGAAGATTCCCGATAAGAGGCAATCGCGCCAGCAGACCGGGATGGCCGCGCTAGTAGACACGTTGCTCGGGTAACTGTCAAGTCAACCACGAGCGCGAGACAACACCAAAACACACTGGAGTCCAGATCGCGACACTCCATGGCCACGATATCATAATTCAAAGTGCCAGAGTTGACTTTAAGCACGAACAAACCGAATCGACAACTTTTCTTATACTACCAAAAGTCAAGTGTTCGACCAACAAAGTCTGCGACGTCTACGACCCGAATTACCCATCGAGGCGCAAACTCTACAAGCTCCATTCAACACCTTCGAGAAGACTGCGCATATAGTCTAGCTCATACTAACCCGCTCGATCTCGACGATCGCGACGCTTCTCTACACGAAATCGACCACACCACGATGTCAACTTACGAGTCCTCCTTCGGGCCACCCTCCGCGCGCAAACCTTCCTTCTCCAGCACATCCAACTCATCCCGCCTCACAGCCGCAACCACAATGTCAACCATGTCCTCAACATCAATGGCCGACTCCCTCCCCCCAATCCCATTCTCCTCCGCCACCCTCCGCGAAGTCCTCGCAAATTTTACCCAAAAATTCGACACCGTAATCAACACCCGCCGTTCGCAGCTTCTCACCAACAGAAATACGTTTCTTACAAACTTGGCCGAGAATTCCGAGGATAGGAGACAAGCGAGGCAGGAGATCCAGATCGTGAAGCTTAAAACTGAGGCGCATCTCAAGACAGTGGAGAAAGAGGAGAGGGAGACCGATGAATTCGAAGCCGAGATCAGCAAACTCCGCATCGGCGTGGCCACGAGGGAGGATACAAAAGCGTCGCTCCTGGCCCAGATTTCTCAAACCCAATCAGCAATCGACGCCAAGTTCTCCCAACAGCGCCAGCACGCCGCCAAGGTCTCCAAAATGGCAGTCCACGACATCCCCGAGCTCGACTTTTGGCAATCCAACCTTGGGATGCGAATAGAAGGGGCGGGACAGGAGGGGAGGCTGAAGTTTGTGTACACCCATGTAGATGAGAGGGATTGGGAGAGGGAGTGTTGGTTTGAGTTGGTGTGTGAGACGAGGGATTATGCGATTGGGGCTTGTAGTGTGAGGTTTGATGCGGAGATGAACGGCAGGGTGGAGGGGGTGTTGGAGAGGTTGAATGAGAATAGGGAGCTGGGGGGGTTGCTGAAGGGCATGAGAGAGGTTTTTGTTGATGCTGTTAAGTCGTGATGACGGGGAGATGGGAGGGGACGAGGTGGAGGGAGGGGAGCAGGGGTCGAGGCAGGGCGTTGTGTGGTATATGGAGATGGTCAAACTGCTTGCGCAGGAGGATAACGAGCTGCCAGTTGAAGGGACAGCCTTGGGATGAGCGAATGTTGTACTCCGAACAAAGAGTGGAGCAGCAGGCGCCATGTGTAGCATGTGCCAGGTCAAACTGCGGCGCGCTGGAGGTTGAGGGAAGAGAGGGCTTGTGCTGGGGAACACGAATAGCAGAACGAGGAAATCGTGTGGCTTTGCCGAAACTTCAGGCGGTGCTTCAAGGTTCAGTATATTGAGGTGTTCTCTCACGGGTGAGAGTGACTAGGAGTTCAGATGCAGGGGGAACTGGCAATGGCGTTGTTTATACCAATCTGTTTTAGGCGGGACCAATACGAATACAATGCAACCATGTAATTTTTCACGATATTTAAAGCGATGCACAGGTGACACGGGCGCATTGGTGGTCATTATCATCTCGAATCAATTAATGAGACGATACGAATTTGATGCGGCGCAGGAGGAGAGCAGCGCGAGTTTCACAAGGCCGCCGCCATCCGTCCTTGGAGTGTATATGGCGGCAGGATGATATCGACGAGTGCTGACCAGTTAGCTCTCGTTGCTTACTTTTGTCAGTTTACCTATGGCTGTGGATACACAACCCGGAGCTCGACAGACTCATGGCCAGTGGGTTCTTGTGTGCGTTCAGCGTGGCCAGTCGCCACCTTGGCCCGACTTCAGACAGTATTTCACACTTTATGCTGAAGATTTCCTGGGAACAAGCAGATATCATGAGACGGGAGGCATTTGAGATACCGGCGGGAGGAAGCATGGAGTTTGAGATGGAATTGGTATTGGTTTGTCGGGGTGTTACGGAGAGCAAAATGAGCTGAAGGTAATAGAGCTTAAGTGGTCGAGCCTCAGCTGTGCTCCCAGCCGCACAATCATTGAACGAAATATGTCATAGATTGCCATCCAAATCTCCACGAATCTCAAAACTGCCACCTTTTATAAAGGTTATTACTGAGGTGCCACTCAACGCTCTCAATGCCTACGCCGTTAGCCGCAAGATTGACATGGTTTTGCTCTCAGCAAAATCACTCTCTTTGCCGGCTTGAGGTTCAAGAGAGTTCTCGTTTACTGATCTTGCAATTGGAGTTGAATCTTCCAATTGCAGCTGCAAGGCGAGGCTGTCGTTTCTTTGTCCCGTATTGCTGTCGAAGTCGGTTTCTGTTTCTTTTTTCAATTTTTGACTTGACTTCTTTCACCTCCTACTACCATCTTGCTGACCACCAGCGTAGGCGATAACTCGAATTATAGGCAGTTTCGTACACTATCGAATGGTAGGGGCGAAAAATTGTAGTACTGAGCGCAAATTTAGGTGGCAATCTGGAAAATTCACCAAAAAGGTAGGTGGCAGTTTCAAATTCGGAGGAATTTGGGCGGCAATCCAGACATATTCCGATTATTGAAAGGCACACAATCCCGAACAGGCAGCTCTGGGGGGGGGGAACAAGAGGACTGGCTGGCCCAAAATCGTAATGCCACGGCGTGCGAAGCCCTGTTTACGTAGCGCTGCTGTGGAAGCATCGTCGGCTTCATCCGCTGCCGTTGGCTGGCTGGCTGGGGGCTGCATTGGCGATAAGCACAGATGAACAAGCTAATAAGTGGGCCATGGGCAGTGATAGACTCGTCTAATGGCCTTGGCAAGTAAGTTAGTAGGGTTGTTTTCAATACGGATATTGGTATGGACATTGATTTCGATTTCTATATTGTGGAAGTCGAAGAGCAAGTTTAAGCATTGGCACATCATGAACGAGAGGAAAGGAGACAAGAACCTCCTCACCGCCATTACTTTATTGTTCTAGTAGTTGCCGCAAACAGCGCATGAGGTCTGTATATCTAAGCAAAGCAATGGCTATATGCCAATTAACCATGTCGCGAGCTCCATCGAACACGTACTATCCTTCGTCACAAGACTCCTTGTGCTGAATGCAGACCTCCATAGAAACATGCGGATCTAACCAGAGCGAAAACGCTCACACTGCGCCGGCCTATTCCACTTCACAACAAACCGCCACTATGAAACTCCGCCCTTCACCAAAGAATGATAATGATCGAATCCAACCGCGCATCCCAGACCGACCAGACTGTGTTCTACCACAGCGCCACTGCTCCGCTCCTTGCCTCAAACCACACCATTGACCTCCCTCCTCGACAACCTTTCCTCTACAGCTCCCCATCGCTCCTCTTCATCTTAACCTCACATCCCTACACCGCCGTCCCACCCCACTTAGCACCTCCACCCTCCCTCTTCAACTTCTCGAGTTCGGCCATAAGCTCCTTGATTCTCTCCTCAGCTGCCTGGGATGTCGACGGTCCGGACATAGTGCCCTTGTCCTCACCCAACACCGCCTTCTCCTCAGCGGTAAACGTTGGCCCGACAAACTGACGGCGGCTACGTCTCTCGTCACCATCATCCTCGTCATCGTCGTTGCCCTCGTTGCCCACGTTGTCCTCGTCATCCTCAGAATCATCGATAAACTGAGCCATATCAACCTCACCCATCAGGCTCATCTGATCGTTTGCGTTTGGCTCGGCAAATCCAAAATCAGCAAGCTCAAGACCGCCAGCCTCAGGGTCAGCGAGGACAGTGTTGTCAATGCCTATCTCCTGACCGGCGTCACCGCCATTTCCGAAGTTATCGGTGAATGAAGCCATACGACGATCAGCCATGTCTCGTGGGGAGTTGGCAAGAAGCAGACGTGGCGCAATCGTTGCAGGCTGCGTGATCATCGACTGCGTTCTATGCATCGCGCTTGCATAATTCTCAACAGCAAAGTCGTCCTGCTCCTCGTGCAACTTCCCATCGTCCGACCTCTGAAGGATTGGGTCCGATCTCGCGGTAATCTGCGCCTTCTCCGTGCTCAGTCCAACAACATCATAGTTCTTCCCCTTCCCACCCAGCGTGGCATCCCCCTGGATCTGCCCTGGCAACAGTCCAGCTCTCTCCGGCGAAATAACCTGGCCTCTACGAGCAGCCCTCTCTTGCTTCTTAGCCACCGTTTTAGCAGCCCACAACCACGGCATCTCAGTTTCCTCCATCCAAGCTGGGATCTCCTCCATCCCATCGTCGCTAGTCTCAGCGTTCGTATCTGAAGGGGCAAAAGAAACGTAGCGCGGAACCACAACAACCATTTTCATTCCCCTCGGAAGATCGGTCTGATGCGCAGCCTGAAATGCTGCACATTCCTTTTCGTTCTTTAGCGATGGCTGATTCGGTAAGCTTCATCGGCTCCTCGGCGTATTCGGAGTCCTCTTCGGCGAGCTTGATGGCCGCACGGACTCTCCAATCTAACTCATACCCTCTAAGTCGCTTGCTGTAGGCGTCTTTGAGAATACCTGGATACATCTCCTCAATATCTGTAAGACAAATATAGTCGCGGTGGAGCAGCACGCGAGCCGTTCCTTCATCCAGCCTTATGGCAAGCAAAGTTTCGAGTTCAGCATCGGAGATACCCAGGAGCTCAGCCCTGATGGTGCGTCTCAGAACGTCGACTCTTATCTCAAGGGGTTTATCAGACTCTTGCCATATGCCCATTTTCGCGTCCACACCCATCCCCTCCGCTCTGGCCTTCTCTCTAGCCTCTACTCTAACTTCGCTTGAGTTCTGAGACTGATACTCGTACTCCTCCACGAAACTCACGAAGGTCGATACGGAAAGTGGTCCCTGCACGACTTGATACCCGTGCGCGGATCATCCTCATCCTCCTCCGGATGGGCAAGCACACGCTCCATCACATTCTTCGGAACATAGTAACCCATGTCTTCAAGTTGAACCTCGGCCTCCTTCTTCCCAAATACCTTCTCACACTTACTCGAATCCGGCGCCTCCCGCAGAGCGGGATCCACCTCACGAATCGCGCTACCCTCCAATTTAGGTGTCTCCGGCTCCTCCACTCTCTGCCTCTTCTTCACGTTATGAAGCTGTTTCTTCGAAACTCTCTTCTTCGTTAGCTTCGGTGGTGGAAGCGTTTGGGGAGGCTTTGCCCTGCGATCGCGCTGAGAGCGACGTGGTTGATCTCCGTCAGAATCGATGCCGCCATCCCTACTGAGGCGCAACGACTGCTCCTGCTTGTCTTTGCCCCAATACGACCCCGCGAGTCTAGAGTGATAGTTGTCTTCGGGTTCGTCGATGGATTCGCTCTCTCCATACCTCTTGGAAGCTCTGCGGCGACGCTTTCTTCTGGTGTTGCCATGATTTACTTCGGTGTCGGGGTCCTCGCTATCATCACCACCGACAGTCGGGCGTGTCTTCGGTCCGCCATAATCGCAATTGAGCTTAAGGCCAAAAAGGTCCCGGTCCTCGTCTTCGAAAGTGGCCCGATTGGCGATCGTAACTGCGGCTGGGGTAGGAGTTGTTGCGCTGTCCATGAAGTCATCCTCGAAACCAGGCGCGAAGCCGTCGTCGTCGCCAAACCTGCTATCTTGCTGGTTGCGGTTGATGGCACGAGCGAGACCCCTATGGTCCGACTTTCTGCTCTTCTCTTGCACGCGTCTAACAAAAGCAGTTGGTAGCTTTCTGCCCAGTACAGGGGTGCGCGGGACGACATTGGCGTTGTTGGCTCTGACACCACGAATCGGCGACTGAGAAGCGCGGCTCTCCTCATAATTATCCAGTGTGCTGATCGGTAAGGCAATTCCAAGCCTGTGCTTGGTTGGGACAGTTGGCTTTTTTGATTTCTGCTGTTGGTGAGATTCCCTTGCGCTCGACTTTCTTCCACCAGAGGGAGTGTCGCCCTCAACGAAGTAGTTCAGTGACCGGTTCCAATCAGCGCGACGGCGTCTCTCTACCTCCTCGTCTGCTCTCCTCCTGTTTGTGGTCAACTGTTCAATCTCCGGCATCTCGCTGTTATCGTCGCTATCATCACCCATTTTGCCGATGACAACGCCATGTTGACGTGAGCTCCTGGTCGACTTCTGCTGTCTTTGAGAAAGTGCTGTACTTCTGGCCAGGGCAGAGGCTGCCTCTTTGGCAGTGATGGCTGGGCTTTGGCTACGGTGCTGCATGCGTGGCCTGATGTTCTCTTCTTGGAACCGAATTCTTGGAGGGGGGCCAACAATGGGTGGTCTTGGGTGCGGCTGATCCTCTCTCAGCATGTTCTCATTCTTTCGATCCGAGTATTGGCGCTGCTGCTGGGCCTTCTTCCATCTTGCCTGCTCAAATCTGTATCGACGCTGTTGATTGATTTCCTCCTGGGCAATAGCACATGCCTTATTTCCTGCAGGAACCTCAACTGATTTTTGGTGGCATTCCCTGCGAAGTGGCCTCCGACCATCTTGAGGAACGAGGATTCTCTGGCAGCCCGTTCCCTTGCAAAATTCATTCTTGGAGCAGAACGCACACAATGGCAACTTGTCATGTTCGAGAATGACTTTCCTTTGACAGCCCCGAACTTCACAATCAACTTTTGGGTTTTTGGCGCAATCTTGGCAATATACGTCCTTGTTGGCATCCATAACGCCTTTCTTTGAGCAGCCTGGTCCCTGACATGAAGGCGCGTACTTGATGCATACCTGGCAGAAAGGATGTCCACTTGCCATAACATTCTTGCGACATTTGGGTCCCTGGCAGGGCTGTGTTGCATGTGGGCCCATCTTGGTAGTCTCCTTAGGAAGGCAAGTAGGCATGCGGACTTGAGGCTCACCCGGTGATTATACTTGGCTACCATGTTAGCTTTTTTTTAGTCAATATGGTTGGGCGGCATTCTTGTGTTGGGCCGGTCATATTGTATGTTAAGGCCAAGTGTTGTGTTGGTGCATAGTGCATGCTCACATTTAGTTCGCCATTGAAAATGTTTGACTTTGCAAACCTGGGAAGTTCATTTGAACTGATAGGTTGTTTTGGCAGAGACTATTGTCTTGAATCTGTTGTGCTGTAGCGATGCTAAAAAAAACGCTCCTTGAACTTACTTATACCGAGACCTTGAGTATGAATCTTGGAGAAAAATGTAACGTGGTTAAGCGACCTTAGATAAGGCCTCTCAATCAAGAGACTCGACAGTACTTCCGATGGCACTGGCAAATATGAAGTGTCGGGAAAACAAAGAGACTTGGGACCAGTAGGCGATATCGGTAAATCTGTTGTGTATTAGTACAAGTTTGTCTATCAACAGGTCAACTTTGTAAATGAGATAACGAGCTGTCTCAGGTCTTTTCAGTCTTATATAAACAGCATTCTGCTCCTCAGCGGCTTAGAATCCTCTCACCCTACTCTTGCAACCTGCCTCCACTAGAAGCGCACCACGAGCCCAGATACCATGACGCATATTTCATGTCGAGCCCACTGTAGACCGCGCCTTTGGCTCCAAGTTACAGAGCGGCCGACGAAGAGCTCCGAAAGTGGTCATATCCATGTACCCTCACGCGTCATCATGCTGCTGCTAACTTCTGCAGTGCAAGATCTTGCCTAAGTACGGAGGGCGCGTCGGATATATGGTACTGGTGGTGTGCAGCGAGTATCCTGGGCATGGTTGGGAGTTGGAATGCGAAGAAGCGGAACCAGAAGAGGTGGGGCAGTCTGACCTTTTACCAGGTTTATCATCATTGACAGCTCAGGAGAACAAGAGAGAAAATCATAGACGTACCTTCGTTGTTAGTGATGAACGTTTCTTCGCTCGTGATCCTTGTAATTCCTTCGGGTTTCTAGAGCTTACAGCAATGCCTTGTTCCCTGGGTCGTGGTTGTCGTCGGTTAATTCGATCCTTGGATGAAAGTGCACTCGCGGTTATAACACTAAAGCCTACCAGCTTGGTAGGCCTTGATCGATATATGAAAAGAGAGCTTCAAGGTCCGAGGTCCAGGTTATTGAACAGGTCCAATCCGGGAGCGCAAAGTAGAACGAAACAGAAATCCTATTTAGTATCGCGTCGTGTGGTACCGTCCGCAAAGAGAATACAAACGGTTGTGCTCCGATATGATAACGTGTCGTATCCAGTGCAGGTTTGCTTTACGTTGCCGCGTTCATTCACAAAGGATGTCGAGGTTGGGGTTTGCGATATTGGACGCGGCCGTTGGTGGGGTGGCCGCGGCAAATTAAGCTCCCCGCTAGCCAAGTATCGCGCTAACTCTCCCGAGGCTAGCCTACCATCCGTCACCACATCGAGGGGGCCAGCAAGGTACAGCATTTCCTAGACCTGCGTGCATTTTTGGAGGACAGCTATCTCAAAACACCACCTTCGTTAGGCTGAATTCTCAACAACTAAGGATGAATTTCTTGAAGTCTGCTGTCGCATCGGCGATAACTACCGGACCACCATTTCCTTATAACTTTGGTGATAAAGTAGACATTGATCAGTCGATATGGACACTTTTTAATGGTACTCGTAGAGTAAGCACAGAATTAGACCTCTCTTCCACGAGTTTATATGCTAACTTTTGCCAAGGAAGATGGATCAAACTGCAGCATCTTTACCTTCGACATTCCAGCTCAACGTTCACTCCTCCCACTTGCTCGCAACGCAGTTAAGAAGCTCCGCACCCTCCGTCATCCCGGCGTCATAAAAGTGCTCGATACTGTTGAGACGGAGACCTACATATACATGGCCACTGAGCGCGTCACACCTCTAATATGGCACATAAAGCGCAAGTCTATGTCGGAAGAGACAATGAAATGGGGACTATTCTCAGCCGCACAAACGATAAAGTTCATAAACGATGAAGCTGCTAGCATACACGGCGCCATACGAGCAGGAAGTGTATACACATCGGAAAGTGGAGAATGGAAACTGGGTGGCATGGAGCTTTTCAGCAGCCTGAAAGATGACGACGCAATAATATATAACTACGGGCCTCTGCTTCCAGACCTACGTCGCTATGCGCCGCCTGAACTGGCAAACGGGTGGGAGTTTATTAAGAAGAACCCGGCCACAGCGCTGGACGCTTACCACTATGGTATATTGATAAACGAGACATTTAATGGCGATTTCATGGGCAGCGACCAGATCAACCAAACGAGGTCCATCCCACTTAAAATGCAACAAGCATATAAACGTCTCATTGCCGCAAATCCAAAGTCAAGAGTCAGCGTCGCAGCCTTTCTCCAACAAGGTCTCCGGAATGGCGGATTTTTCGACATACCCCTTATCAAACTTACAGAAGGCGTGGACAGCCTCGGCATGAAGTCCGAAGAAGAACGTGAAGCATTCCTAGATGAGCTGGAGAATCTCACAGACGACTTTCCAGAGGAATACTTCAAGATGAAAATCCTCCCGGAACTACTCAAGAGCGTCGAATTCGGCGGCGGCGGACCAAAAGTCTTCGCCGTCATAATGAAGATTGCCCAAAAGCTCGACGACGCCGACTTCGACGCCAAGGTAACGCCGGTCGTCGTGCGTCTCTTCCAGTCTCCAGACCGCGCAATCCGAGTCTGCCTGCTCGACAACCTACCTTTGATGATAGACCGCCTCTCACAGAAGACAGTAAACGATAAGATATATCCCCAACTAACAACGGGGTTCTCCGACCTCGCACCCGTCATCCGCGAAGCAACAGTCAAGAGCGTGCTCGTCATCATACCAAAGCTGTCGCAACGCACAATCGACAACGATCTGCTCAAGCACCTCGCACGAACCTCTAACGATGAGCAGCCGGGCATACGCACAAACACCACCATCTGTCTCGGCAAGATCGCTAAGAACCTAGGACAAAGTAGTAGGTGTAAAGTCCTCATCGCTGCCTTCAGCCGCTCGTTGAAAGACCCGTTCGTGCATGGCCGGAACGCGGCTCTGATGGCTTTCGGCGCCACAGCGGACTGCTTCTCGGACGAAGATGCCGCCGCCCGCATTCTCCCAGCTGTGGTGCCGCTGCTTATAGACAAAGAGAAGATCGTGCGAGACCAGGCAAATAAGACACTAGATATCTTCCTCCGTCAAGTACGCAAGGCTGCCCAAGCAATGCCAGAGACCGCCATCCCGCCACCACAGCAGACGGTGAATGGACGGAGTGGCAGTGGCAACACCACACCCCGCATGTCTACACCGCAACCCTCCGCAAACGATGCAGAGGGTTGGGCGGGTTGGGCTATCTCGTCATTCACGAACAAACTCGCTACTGCAGCAGGGGAGATCCAATCCACTGCCTCCCCTGTGAACGGTGTGGTCGCACCGTCGCCGAGTCTAAACACCATCCCAGTTCGAGCCTCGGCTTCCGCATCAATCCTCGCACGCCAAGCCGTAACATCTCCTGCACCGCAGAGCGCACGGACATCCGTCTCCTCGGCATCGACTACAAATGCAGCGAGTTACTTTGAAGATGCTGGGGATGCGGCAGATGGCTTCGAGGCCTGGGGCGACATGGACGACGACGATCACGCATTCGTGGACGCCACCGAAAAACCCGCTGCTGCCAAACCTATATCAAAACCTGTTTCGGCTAAACCGTTTGAGGACGAGGAACCTGATTTTGCTGGATGGTTGGCGGCGCAGGCTGGGAAGAAGGCCGGGGGGAAGCCGTTGCCTAAGGGACTTGCTAAGCCGATAGTTAGGAGTGGGAGGCCGGCGGCGGTGCAGAGGACGAGTACGACTGGTAGTACTGGCACGAGAAAGGTGAGCAGTACAGCGACGGCGAAGCCGGCGGTGGTGAACAAAATTGATACGGCGCCTAAGGAGGCGGTGGATGATGATGGGTGGGGTGATGGGTGGTAGAGACTTGAGCACAGTACTTTGCGAGACGAGAACAACTCGGAGAAGATAATGATAACGAAGAACGTTGTCACGCAGCATGGTTAGGCGTTCTGGATACCAAGGATAGGAGTTGGAGGAATTTGTCGAGCATATGTATGAGTATGTATGTACCACTTTTCGAATGACACATCTTAAAGAAAATCGGACTTTATTTCACCGGTTACACTGCCTGCTAATGTTTTTACTCAATTTACCGGTCCACCGGCATTGGTATTGGAGGCGTCACTGGAGGTGTCACCTGTGGTCCGTCCAGCGACGATCGCAAGATAACGTTGTATGTTCCAGTAGATGCTAATCGTGTCTTGCGGGGCGTTTGATTTCGTAAACATCTTCCTGGTACTCTTGAACACACTCTGTGCTCCGCGGTCGCACGATCATTGAAAGAGACAACGCCGAAAAAGCAGTAGGCGTCGAGTTCGAGTTCCTGACCGCGTGTCTCCCACCTTGGGCACGAGAGATAAAACTTGTTACTAATCCGAGACCCTTTTTCTGATGATCCACGCAGGTGTTTGGGATTTTGGAGTGGCTGTTTCCGCTGTATACTGAGGTTGGACGATTTGAGGGTTATCAGTTTTTCAGTCCCTCCTGCGCCGCCGACGACGACATCGGTGAGTACGCTATGCTGAAATGAGAGAGAAAAATATAACCGAAGGCCAAGCCCACGACGAAGCAGCAAGGGAGGTGGAGAGGGGGTATGCTTCCACCTACACCTGCATAGCCTCCTCCCTAACATCAGCAGGCATCCCAGCTTCACCCTTCTACATCTACACCCGCTTTCCAGACAGCGATCCTATCCCCCTCAACCGGCCAGCACCCGAAGAAGAGAGGGTCAAGGCAGGCTGGGAAGTAAAGAACGGCAAAAGTACGATTATAACCCCTCATCTTCTCTCGTCTCCCTGGGGCCAAGAGTTGACATGAAAAGCAGTCCTGAAGACGCATACACGTGGAAGGCGGTCGGGATCGCTTCCCCGCCATTTTGTGCTACGGAGGAGGCGTTTGGGGAGGTGAGAAGGCTGATAGGCCATCTTCAGACGAAGTTTAGGGTCATGGTCAATGATTCCTGCGGCCTGCATCTCGACGTCGGCTCCGGCGCCCAAGGCTTTGACACAGACGTATTAAAGAGGCTGATGGCAGACCCTTGGACTTAGGAGCCACATATCCACACCCTCCAATCCTTACTCCCGCACAATGACCAAAAATTGGGGAGGGTGATGTCAGAGTCTGCGTGATAGGCACGCCTTTCTTCTCAGGTAAAGCACAAGATCGGCTCCAAGCCCACCAACATCCGAACTATAGCCCCAGAACATATCGTGCTCTCCAACCACGCGGCGCTGGCGAAGATTTTTCGGACGGAAGGCAAAGAGGAATTGATCAATTGGTTGGCTAAACCGCGCAGGCCGCATGTGTATAAACTCGAAAACCCCCTCTCCTCCATTCCCTGGTCTCCCTCATCTTCCAATAGCGATGCTGCGAACACGAAGCCCATTATTAAGTTTCGGCAGCACGAAGGAACCCCTGACGCCGATCGAGTCGTCGCATGGGCGAAACTCTTAACCGGATTCGTGGATAGGTCCAGGTAGGTGGATGGAGATATCGCCGTGGCGAGATGGCTTGAGGCGTCGTTGTTAAAGCTGGATGGTCTTGATAGACGGCTGTCGGAGCTGTGAAGGACCTGATCTCGGTAGCAGGATGGTCAGCCAGTTTAATCCACACTCATATAACCGCTTATTATTTATAAGCCCGTAATTTATGTCTATATCAAACCTTTTAGAGTCATTTTCTGTCAGGTCATGTGACCCAGTCATTCATCAAAACATAAGCGCGCGTACCACACCAATCACCAAAACCCGTGTATGGTGCAGTCTTCTAAGCAGTCCTTAAATACGTGGGCGACTCGGCAAGCTTGCAGGCTCGATTTCCGAGCCCAATTTGCGTGGTGTCCCTCGAGGAAATAAAAATTACTGTACGACGGGAATGTTCGAGTGGCATTTACCGGGGGAATCCTCTTTTTGCTTTTTTTTGTGGCTTTTATTGACCTCTACTTAATCACATTGAAGGGAATGGTTCTGCTGTTTGTTTTGTACTTAGCTGCTGCCTCTGGGGGGAAAGATTCTGGGAACCTGTTCTGTGACTCTGGGAAGGTTGAACGAGGATGGTCTCGTGTTACTTCGCACCCGCTTCAAGCTCTAGATAATCGTTAAGGTCCATTATTCGTAATTATACCGTACTCTTACATCTATCTGTATCTAAAATATCCATGTACAGTCTATCCTATTCATACACCATGCCCTCGCTTAGCGACCTCCAAACCCACTCATCCCCCTACTCGCCCTCAGCCTGGCCTGCAGCTGATCCCTCTGCGCCGTCGGCACCGCCCTAGCTTTCTGGAGTCCAACCTTGTCAGCCGCGTCTTCGGCCGCCGACATACCCAAGGCCTTCTTCGCATCCGCCATTGAGGTGCCCGCCTCAAACTTGGACTGTTTGTGTGCCATCATAAGCGACATAGTAGGCGGCATACAAGGCTTCGGCACCTTGGGAGCGGGATACCAATACTCCATCCCCAAATTACTCAGCAACGTTAAAGTACTACTGCTCACCCAATATAACAACAATCCGCTCGGAAGACCCAATGTCAGCGGGCCTATCGCCAGTGCGCCGACTTTCAAAAGACGCTCTAGGAATTTCCCCGCAAATGTCTTTTCGGTTGGCGGCGGTGCGGGTTGAAATAACAAGACATGCTTAGGCAGAAGATTGGCGAACATAACGCCCGAAAGGAGGAAAGGGAGAATGAGTTGCGGGTCGGAGGCCGTGAGGTCGGTGAACCAGAGCATGCCCTCAGTTGCCAGGGTTGGGTCGAGAGGGATTTTGGATGTGATATCCCCAACCAGGGCCGTCTCGATCTTATCCCCCGCGTCCACAATAACCTTTGGAATCGTCGCAACAGTATCCGTACTAAGCGTCTCCTCCCCACCCCCGAATATACGTCCCCATACTCCCTGTTGCGCACCAACAAGCCCACGGATACTCTCAATCATCACGATGAAAGCGGTGAGTTGCACCGGCACCGGCACCCAATTCTTCCACATCTGCACACAAGCCCTCTCATAGACTTCCTTCCTCTTCCTCCTCACCAACTTCAGCTCCGTTTTTTGGATCTCCTGTGGCGCATACTTCTCACTTGATCCCGCCCTTCTGGTATTCCTTTGAATCGCAGCTCGCCAAGCGTTTAACAATGGAGAGAGGGAAATACGTTTTACGTTCATGCGGCGCGCCCAGGCTGTGAGAGGGAGGAGGAGGGCTCTGACGGATAGGGCGGAGAGGGGGAGCACGAGATACCAGGGCATGAAGTGGTGAAGGGTGGTGAGGTAAGTGGAGGTGACGGTTGTGAGGGATTCGAGGCCGAGGACGTCGAGTTTGCGGGGGGAAGTGGCGTGAAATGAACGTATGGGCGATTTTGAGAGGGTCTTTTGGAGGGAAGTTCGTGAGGTTTGAGATGAGCGAATTTGGGTTCTGAGAAGTGGTGATGCGCGGGGAAGGGCGCGGCGGAGGAGGGCCGCCATTGTGCCGCTTTATTTGTAGAAAATGCGGATAGGTCGTTTCTATGGAGTCGTGGCCATCTGCTTGAGTAGGTTTACCACGATGAATATTGTTGTTGAGCACAAGAGTTGAATTGTCGCAAGTGTTAACTGACTGGTTGGTGATTGAGCGAGGTTCTTGGATCACACAATATAAGTCAGCCTTGTGGTCACCGCGTCCCATACAAGCTATTTCTGGCACATTACAGGGTTCACCACACGTGTACCCCGGTCCATGCAGCCTTGCGTGGTAATGCCAAGTAGCTACAATGAGCTCAAGCTCCAAACAACCAGTTAACACACCACGTTTCTTTAAAACTGGACTTGGAACTTTGTTCTTTTAACAAATACTAACAAATCTTTTCTCGCTATACAAATAGCGATACGACCCATGATCAACAACTACCACTAAATCCCTACACAAGGGCAAAGATGTTAAGCCCCCTCGCAACAGCCCTCGTAGGCTTCACAGTCCTCGTCGCATTCTCACCGCTCCTCGCCGTCCTGTTTGGCCCTGCAATCATCCAAATCATCGGCGAATTCGTCGGCAACAGATTACGCAAACGGTCTAAGAATAAACGCCAAGCCATATTGTCAAACGCCATCGCCGACGATGAAGATCTCTATGTTCGTGGAGTTTTAAACAAGACGGAGACGGAGGGGAAGATTTCGGTGGAGAGTGATGAGGATTGGGAGCAGGTTGATAATTTGTTGGGGAATGAGGCGGAGGTTAAGGAAGGGAAGAAGGATGGGGATTGGGAGGGTGTAGTGGGATTCTTTCATCCGTTTTGTAATGCTGGTGGTGGGGGTGAGAGGGTGCTTTGGGCTGCGATTAGGGCGACGCAGACGAGGTGGCCGAAAGCGGTTTGTGTAGTTTATACGGGGGATCATGAGGTGCAAAAGGAGGCTACGTTGGAGCGCGTAGAGGTACGATTCCCCCTCCCCATTCCTCAACCTTTATCAGTTCCCATCCATCTTCTGATCTGCAGCACCAATGCTAACTATCCCTCAGTACCGATTCAACATCCACCTCCACCCTCCCACGGTCACATTCCTCTACCTCACAACTCGGCAATCAATCCTCGCAACCACTTACCCTCATTTCACCCTCCTCGGCCAATCCCTCGGCTCCCTCCTCGTCGCCTGGGATGCATTCACCCTCCTCGTCCCCGACATCATGATCGACACAATGGGGTACGCTTTCGTGCTCGGCTTTTCCAAACTCCTCTTCCCAAGTGTTCCCACTGGCGCTTACGTGCACTACCCCACTATATCTACCGACATGCTTAGCAGTCTCAAAACTCCTGCCCAGATAGGTGGAGGAAGAGGTCGTGAGGGAGAGGGGGTGATGGGAACGGGATCAAAAGGATCGAATGAGGGCAAGGGGCAAGGATGGAAAGGCGCTGGGAAGAAGGTATACTGGGAGTTATTCGCCAAGCTGTACTCTTGGATCGGCTCATCGATTGACGTGGTCATGACAAACTCAACATGGACACAGACACATATCAAGTCTTTATGGGAGCCTTCCCGCACCTCCTCAGCAGAAGACATCGCGGTCATTTACCCCCCTGTCGCCGTCTCAGAGCTCGAACGCTCAATCGAAGTCTCCGCGGCCTCGGAAGCTCGTCGCGAAAAAATCCTCCTCTACATCGCTCAATTCCGCCCGGAGAAAAACCACATCCTAGTCATCACCTCCTTCTCCCAATTCTGCAAATCCAATACCCCAGCATCGCAGAGCGCGAAGTTAGTCCTCGTAGGATCCGTCCGCGACGACAGTGACGCCAAGAGAGTCTACGCCTTACGCTTATTAGTGAACGAATTGCATATCAAAGATCGCGTAGAGTTCCACTTGGACGCGAGCTGGGACCAGATATTGGACTGGTTGAGAAGGGCCAGTGTGGGGGTTAATGGGATGTGGAATGAGCATTTTGGGATTGGTGTTGTTGAATACCAGGCCGCAGGATTAATATCGGTTGTGCATGATTCGGGGGGGCCGAAGATAGATATCGTTACTGAGGTGGATGGGAAGCCTACGGGGTTCCATGCTACGACGGCGGAGCAGTTTAAGGTGGGGTTTGAGAATGCTTTGTCTATACCGAAGCACGAGATTGTTGAATGGAGGCAGAGAGCCAGACAGTCGGCGAAGCGTTTCACCGAAGAGGAGTTCGCCAGCAGATGGTTAATACAGATGGAGAAGCTGGTCAAGTTGCAGATAGAGGGACCGAGGGAGGTGGGAGGGAGGGAGACGCATTTTGTGGAGGGTTTCCACATGTAAAATACATAACGTAATGGACAATAAGTGAATACGATATGATAGTCGCATCATCTTATCATCTCATGATTTAATGGCAATGAAGAAATTCAAAGGGCGTTGACAACAGCATATCTCGTGGGTGTGATGACAGCAATGGCAACGTCGACGATAACAAGGCCTGTATTAACGCCGGCGACAGCTCCGTATCCGCCACCCCTCGCCCACCATAAGACCACCGTCTATAGAAGACCAAGGGCCGCTGGCATCACCGACGAGTAAAACGGCGTACGACACCACTAGAGCTCTTACACAGACGCGCCCATTCAAAGAAGAGTTGCTTGCCGAAGCTCATGCATGTAGCGTTCCTCAGCTGAGTGTGTCGCTTGGGTATCCCAACTACATCAGACTAGCAAGGAGAGAATGGCTCGTTGGGAGAGAGAGCCATTGGCATAAATCTTCCACGACCAGTCTGGCCTCTGGGCAAGACCGCGGAATGCCGAATCTCTTCTGATTGACAAGACACGGAACTCCCATCCCTCGATTACCTTCGTGAGGCTGCGCTTGTCGGAATGACGGATGAGATGACCGTTGTGATTGTGGGTGTGGTAGATGAGGCGTCCTTGGTGCCCGATAACGACGATTTGGTCACCGAGGGTGTTGCACTGGAAGAGTCATGTCAGTACGCGCGACAAGTGCTAAAAGGGTGGGCGCTCCTCACATTTCCCCTAGTTGTGCGAGCTGGCTGAAAGCCATCTGGCATTCCCTAGAGAATCTTCTCGGTCATTGTGCTGTAATTCAAGGTCTGCTGGTTTGTTTGGGTGGTGTGTGATCGTTCTTCGTGAATGTGGAATGTATGTTTTGTTCTGAGTTGCGAATGTGGGTGCCGGGGACGGCTATATATGGCTGGTCATAGTGTGTTGGAGGCGAAGCTGTTCATGGCGTGAAGACGGTCAGCCGATAACAGCAACTGGATGGCGGTGATGGCGTCGTCGCTGCGGTTGCTGGCAGCAGCAGCGTATTGGCACCATTCACCGTCGCAGAAGCTAGGATCGATGGATGCTAGGTAACGCGCTGGCGGGAGACACAACACACGGCAGGGGTAGGGTGAACCGTCTATATATACAGCTGGATTCCTACAGACTATCTTCTCTAGCGCCAGTTAACCAGTCGGCATACCTCTTTGAGTCTGATCTAACAATGATGATTCCAGTCTTTACCTCTTCTTCGGCTCCCGAGCTTCCTCGTTCCCCCTCCGTGGTATATCGTGAACAGACATTCGATAAAAGTACAACCAAACTATAACGCCGATACATATGTACAAAAAAATCCGACCTCAAAAATGTGACCTGTAAATGCTGCTAGAAATGAATTGTGAAATGGGACGAGAATGTTGTCTTGGTGATTTATTGGTGCGAAAGCGTCTCGTCGTGGGTATATGGCAACTAACTTGTCGGACTGATGAAGGCCGGCAGAGCCTTCGTGCAGGGGCCTGGCGTGGACTTGGAAAATGTAACCAACAAATACGCAACATATTCGAGTTTCGAGCTGTTCCGCCGCTCCAGATGGGGCGAGTCCTGGCCCGCTGGTCTGCCGAAATGTGCTGAAAGATGATCCGCAGCTCCTCAGAGCACAAGCTGGTTCAAATTCCTCTGAATAATCATATCCTGAACACTCTGCATCGTAATTTTCAGCAGGTTCGTATCCGTCGCATTCGTAAAATGGCCATAAACCTCCTTATGCGGATTTCTATTCAGCGCTCTGAACTTATCCATGAAGTACTTTGACGTGCTCTTCCAGTCTGTCGGGTCGCCTTGGTAGTCGGTGAAGCCGTGCTGGATTATTGGATTATTTGTTATTTTCTCCCTGAAGAGGTCCATTTTGTTAAGGAAGAGGATGAGTGCGCTGTTGGCGAACCACTGGGAGTTCGAGATGGACTCCCAGAGCATGAGGGCTTCTTGCATTTGGTTCTGTGAAGTTTGTTAGCTGGTGATCAGGGAGGCCTAGGAGGGATTGGAATGGGGAGGTGAACGTACGGCGTCTCTGTCCTCGACTAACGATTGGTCGTATCCAGAAATGGCGACCAAGAACAGCAAGCAGTTTACGTTCTCGAAACAGTGTATCCACTTTTTTCTCTCGGATCTTTGTCCTCCGACATCAAACATGCGGTATGTGAGGGTGCCAAGGTCGAAGATGGTTTCAGTGATACCGGTTGTGCGCAATCTTGAGCGGAGCACATCTTGGTCTGTTGGTACGTAGTCGCGCGCGAAGAGGCGGTCGACATCTTCGAAGAAACTAAGGAGCAAAGGTTAGCTCGGACTTCGTAAGGTAGGTAATTATGAAGAGCCTTACTAGGTCAAGTTATCATGTAAAGCATATTCGTGTCCCTTTGCGACGGCCTGTTGCACTCCTCTATCATGCCACAGTGCCTTAAATGATGGGAGGTATTCTTCTGGTAGTAGCTCTTTCGTTCCGAGGTCGCGGTCGATGAGTATCAGATCTATGATGGACTATTTTGCTGTTAGTCTCTTGCTCTCTGCGATTTCGATTTGCACGAGTGTGGCTCAAAGCTGGCTCGAAGCAGTTCGGTCGTGTCGAATGGAGTGATAGGTAGAGCGTAGGCTTACAGTGTCGAAGTTATCCTCAAACTCAATTCCGCTCTCGTCCATGGCCTCCATAACCTGTCTGAATGCGCTCAAAATGTTGTTGAAAATAATACTCCTCCACTCCTCTTTCTCAGATTTTGAGAAGCCTTGTGCGTATATCAATCTCATCTGCTTGAGAACTGTGGATTTTCCAGACTCTCCGGCCCCTGTGGTTGTGTTGGTTAGCCATTGTTCTGGAGATTGTGTTGATCAGCTCCAGCAGAGCGAAGTGGCTGTCAACCGGTCGACATGATTGTGGTGCCTGGTCTCCGATGCCTCTCGTTTTTACAGCTAACCAGTTGGCGGATAGGTTTTGGTGGCGGACTTACCCAACAACAACAGCTTCACTTCTCTCGCAGCCTTCTTCTCATCGGCACGGATCATCTTGTCAATGTCCTTGTTCTTCTGCTGAGCCTCCTGGTCGCCGTCATCGTTTCCACCGGCGAAGCACATCTTGGCCCTATACAATTGCCCTTTATATCTGTATCGAGAACTTCTTTATCGGCTTTGTGTTTTGGCGTCGATGTCGTCGGTGAGGGAACCACAGCAAGGTGTTTGGGTACGACAGTTGGAGGTGTAAGAAGGAGACTTGCGTCGGACAAGCACAGGATCCGTTGGCGTCGTTGCGGCAGACTGAGCACGGCAGAAAGGGGGGGGTTCAGATTTCAAGTTTACAAGGCTTCCCGGCCTGAGACAATCTCGATGGAGAGCCGCCACGAGTGGGCCGCACGTCAACAAGGTTGCCATGCGTGGGATTTAGTGGGGTACGGAGGCACAAGCGTCACCACCAAAGATTTGCACGGGCCATAAGTACCAATTCTGTATCGGCAGGGTGGAGGTGCTAGGACGCATTTCTGACGCGGGGAGATTAAGACTAGATACCTTCATGGCGGACTTGATAAATATTTCGCTGCGCCGCTGTCGCTTATAGGAATCTCCGGCTTCGTTGGACGTTGTGTTGATGGCGGCAAACCCCCTTGACAGGCCCCATGAAGCCGACAAGCGCTCACCGGCAGCCGTCAACCTCTAGTCACGTTTGCCAGCAAAGTGCGGAAGCGCTATACGCTTTAAGCGCGCATGAAAAGCAAGTATTTCGACTCGACAACCTCGCTCTAGACCGCCCACGCCACTGCCGAGTCCCTGTTGATCTCAATGTCCTCGACCAATGCAACAACGACACCATCCGTTGTGCCTCGGCAGCTGTTTACACGTCTCGCGTAAACAACCACAAAGAGCGGTAGGTATGGCACTCGTGTCTCACAGCGTTTTAAGCCTTCTACATGGGCTTCCAGAAGCCTGCAGTGAGCAGTGTATCTCGAGCAGTGCAACCCTCCCAAAACTTTATCTCGAGCAGCCTTGACTTCGTGCAACCAACATCACCACTCGCATATCAACTCGTTTCACATCCTGCACCCTCGTTCCTCGCATTCTTCTAGCAGTCAGAGCGCACATGGTGCCCTTGCATTTTTGCCTATCCCATCTCCCACTTACCCTATCTGTCGTTCTCCATTGAATCCCTGATTAAAGTCTGCCAAGTACGGTTAGGCTCTAAACTAATATCGGAGACTCAATGGTTGAAAATCCCCCAGCCTGTGAAGTTGCAGGAAGATATCTCTTAATCCGTCCATCAACCGTCTCCTTCCAAGGCTCGCCCACATCATGAATTTTTAATTTCCGCCGATTCCAAGTCGAGCCGCGACATCCCCAATCAGGCAAGACTACCGGAGCCAGACACGTCGAAATAATCTCCGTACACGTGGAGATGTTGGGGACCGTTGGCCGCGTTGGCATGTTGGAAATTGGCGATCGGCCAACGTGGAGAGGAGTGGACAATCCGTCATGCTCCGGGTGGAGATGAAAAGGTTGAAGCTTCAATTTTAGAACTGGGAGAATAGCCTGAAGTAGCACAGCGAGGTCAGCAGCAAGAATTGACGAGGTCGAGGAAAAGGCAAATTGAGTTGCGGACAACCAAGAAAGCTGAGGGAGGGTGTTGTGCTGACGCCCTGCTCTCCCGCTCTCACTCTGTCAAGTCCCAAATATGATTTATTCCGTGAGACCAATACAATTATCAGTTATCACTAATTGAGTGGAATCACCAACAACCATCACCATAAACGATACTAACCAGTCCGCCGCCTCCCTATCTCTCACCCCATCTCTCTGCTTCTTCACTTCTTTGTTCATTTCTCTCTCACAGGTAACCTCTTACCATCAGTACACCCACAACCTCGAGAGTCGAATGATAGTCCTCGGATTGTCACGATCAGCAAGAAAATACCCTTCCTTCCAGACTCAGCCCATCACCGCTCATCATTGATCATCCAGCTGATCACGGCTTTTGCTGAGACATTCACAATGTCTCGGGCCGTACCCGTGATGATCTTTGGAAGTCGGGATTTGAGAGTGAGAAGTAAGCATTTGCCGACAAGATGTCTTGTCGTTTGGCGTCTTGTGCAGTCTTCTCTCGCCTCGAGGTCTTTACTCCGTGATCCAACTCTTCGGAGGATCCTTGAGCCGACGAGGGTGACCAGTTAATATCTGGGGGTCTCCTGCGAACATTGAGAAATGTTTCATCAAACGTCTCTATTAAGAGCGACTGGTTGGCGGGTATAAGCGTTCGTGCCATCTGAAATGAGCTCATGAGACTCGGTAATCGGTGTCAACCAGTCGGCGAAAAAGAACACAATTCCCGCCGCGTTGTGTCCAACCCGCGGGCGGTCCTTTCAGTCGAACGCGATTTCTCGTGATGCTCAGAGCTCACGTAAGCCGGTTAACAGTCGATAGAACATATAAAGCCCTACAGGGTGACGCCCAGGGTTAATAAAGAGCTCCAGGCTTTCATATCAAAAGCTCCAGGTTGACGCGAGAAGAGCTGTCACGTGGCGCTCGCAAAAGATGACGCTTCTCCTCGTCAGAGAGCAACCAGCCGAATAGTAACGCCATGATTTCACGATGGAAATAACAGATTTAACAACAACCATTGCGCGAAATTTTAATACAACGTACAGTTTTGGCATTGTCCCTGGATCATGTCAAGATTGGTTGCTTCCTAATTATCACTTAAGCGATTACTCAGCAGTAGCACGGACCAGCAGTCTATTTCGATGTCACTCCAACACTTCACTTCACTTTCATCTTCACACACAGAGATTAAACGCATTATAATTATTCCTTATGTTATGAGCCTGCTTTATTTCATTTGAATGCATTGTAGCTACGGCCACAAATCAAGCTGCTACTATAAGAACTTCACTTCTTCCCACCATGATGTCAACTTCTCCAAACGCTGCTTCTCCTTCCTTTCCAGCTCAGCCTTATCACTTGACATCCCGTTCTCGGCACCATAAGACCGCCTCAGTAAAGAGCGCCTCTTTCAGGCTCAGCGTCGGCGTCTCATCTCCAGATTTAAGCTTCGATTTTCCCGCTCTTCGGCTTCCCATTGGACACTTCAATGGAGCCCTTGTTGGATGCGGAATCATAGCAGTTGGAGGTATCCCAGTTTGCTCTCCTCCCGCGACCCTCAAGAGATTTCCAAATCTCTGACCATGACTGGCTTGATCCGAGATGGCCCAACCCAGATATCATACTCCAACTAAGAGCAGAGCCTGAATCATCTGAATCCGTGCATACACTAGGATCTGGGATGGTCCCATCATCCAAGGTCGTATCTCCATTTACACTGCCTTCGGTGAGGCGCGAAAGAGCTCTAGTCCTTTTGGTTGGTGGCTGGGGTATTTTGCTAGCTCTAAGTTCTCACGTCCAGCTCTCGTGCGCTTTGATGCAGCACCTTTTGGACGGGGTGACGATGACCCGTCAGTTAGCTCACCTAGAGCGGTGCGTGGAGCCGAAGTGGATGGTCTCTGGTGGTCCGGGCGAGGGCCATCATTCTCCTTATCGGCTTCTTCTTCGTCACAAGAGGACAATTCGCTGGAATATTGATCATATTGATCAGGGTCTCCTGGCGGAGTCTCCTCGCCGCGGCGGATGTAATCGATGAACGTTCTTTCAGACGGGCCACGTGCACGGAAAGACGAGCCCGGCTTCCACTCGCTGATCTCATATGCTCTTCTCTTCATCTCGAGCCATGTCATCGCCTCGCCGACCCTATCTCTTGAGAGCTTTCTCATACCGTCATGAAATGGCCATGCCAACTTTGAGCCTTTAGGCGCAACGACGCCCTCGAAGCGGTCATTAAATTTCCTCATCAGTGGGTTCCAAGTGATCGATTTCCAGTTACCATTGGCACCGGGGAATATTAGTTGTTCATTGACCAGCTCCACTAAGTAAGCCTGCTGCGACTCAATCCAGAGCTTCGTTAACAAGGCGTGAGCATATACACCTATGGACTCTTTTTTCAGGATCTCCTCGAGATACACACTTGGCTCCATAATTGCAAACCCGGTGTTTCGGAAATCCTTGAGGGGTCTTGGGGCAATCTTTTCACCGTCGACCACCATGCCGTTCTCGTCCAGCTCCAGTTCAATTCGGCCACTGGCCTTGCGTCCCACTGGCGCCGTTCTGGAACTTGCCGGGCGCATATACTTCTCTCTCTTGGCAGCAAGACGGTCGAACTCGTCTTCGTCTCCGTCCAACCACTCTATCTGTTCATCCACACGTGGTGAAGGATCTCGCTGGGAAGTCATGCCCTCGTATTCATACGTCATCTCCTCAGCATCCTCATACCCTCCTACAGGCGACGTAGGAGGCTCATGGTAGGACTTACTAGCTGCCGTCTCACGGCTGCTGCGACGCACAACTCGCTCACTACGTCTCACGAAGTCCTTGCGCCACGCAGGCTGGTTGTACTCATCGTCCTCGACGGGCGAAATAGGAGGCTCAGCATAGTGCTTACTAGCTGCTAAGTCGCGGCTGCTGCGACGGACACCTCTCGCACTGCTCGTCGCTGAGGTGTTGCGTCTTGCTGGATGTTCGTCTGCGTCATCGTCTTCAGCTGAAGCTGTGATGGCCCGCTGCTTGCAGGTGCTTATATATGTTTCGAAACGAACGCAGCTTGTCACAGGTTCAGGCGGCGTAATGTCGTGTCTCGGATCGTCCTCATTGGAATCATGGCTCTCCAAGCTTGAAAGCTCGTCTTCGTCGTCAGGGCTGATTCTTACAGCACGATGATCTTGCGCTCTCCCAGCATTCTCAGGACTGATTGAAACGTCGTAGACATCCCTTCCCCTCATCCCGGCACCAGCGTTGCCACGGCCCTTCTTGGAGGTAGCGTTGCGGCTGGACTTAGTGTTGCTGATGGAGGCCTGCGATATTGTCCGCTTGCCCTTCCCGTCTTCCGCCGTCTTTGCCAAGGGTATCTCATCATCCTCAGACGAATCCTCTGGGCCACCAAACAGGTCCAATTCGCGGCGATTTGGCTTTACGATCGTGGTGCGAAGACTGGACGCTGTGCGAAGCGAGGCTTTGGATTGGGGTTTCTTGCTGCCAGTTGTGCCTTGCATCGAAGGTGGGCGCTCCAGGAAGTCAAAGTCCTCGTTACGGCGCTCAGCCCGGCGACTTCTGGCAGAAGTGGGAAGCTTCTGGGTCTGCACATAATTATCCGCATCGTCGCTGAGATAAAAAGTGGTTGGCTTAGGCTTAGTTTTCTTCCTGGTTTGGGCAACACCTTTTTTGCCCTTGGCTGGCTGGGCTACCGGTGGCTCTAGTGCATTGATGGATGGGATGTTGCCAGTCTGACGACGCCCTGGCTCAATTCCGGCGCCACTTGGGCTCTTGCTACAGATGGTCGAGTCTCTCATCATGCCTGATGCATCACGGTCGGAAGTGTTGGCAGTTGGGTCGCATCTATGCTGTTGGGAACGCCGTGGCTCAGGTCTTACAACACTTCGACTCCTTCTGCGAATGCTTAAGCCTCTAATTATACGAGGTGCGCCATGGTCGGAAGCGTTGGCGGTGGACTCACGTCCGCGCTGTTGATGACGCTCTGAACCGGTTCCCACAACACTTTGATTCTTGCTGCTGGTGCTCGAGTCTTTAATTATGATGGTTGCATCGCCGTCTGAAGCCCTAGAAGAGTGCCGCCCTTGCTCAATTCCGGCAGCACTTGGGTTCTTACTACGAATGCTCAAGTCTCTCATCATGCCTGGTGCATCATGGTCTGAGGCGTTGCCAGTGGACTTTCTGTGTTGTTGATAACGCTCTGGCTCGGACTTTGCAACACTCCGACTCCTGCTGCGGATGCCTAAGCCTCTGATTATGCGAGGGGCCATACTACTTTTATTACCCGTCTCGTTAAGGTTCAGATTTGGAAACATGCGTCCAGCAGTGGAAGTCGCCATGCTTTGCCGCCCTCTTGAGGGCTGAGGAGTGCAATCATCGGCGTCGTCAATTTCGAGCATGGTGGCGCGGTTATTTATACGTTTGACCTTCTTTCGTGCTGGAGTCTGATCGATCGAGCCATCGGAGGCCCTCTTCTTCTCACTGCCATCGTTATGCACGTCTTTCAAATGGTCCATGTGCGAACTGGTGAGAGGCGCGTCTGTTACCTTAGCGCTGCGGGTTTTCCGACCTTCGAAAGCAGCTCCGAGTGTCATTATATCGAGCTCCTTCCCGGGGTCTGGTTTTCTGATCACGTCTTCAATGCTAGGCGCTTCGCCGGCCATTCGCTCCTCGTCTTCAGAATAGAAAGCCTCTGGATCCGAACCTTCCGTGGCATCTTGATCCTCAGCCAACTTGGCTTTTTGCGCTTGCAATTTTTTGTAGGCTTTGGGGATATCAGTCACCAGTCTATCCACGCCTTTTCCTCCCCCTACGCTATTTAACTTACTGTCAAGCTTGGCCAGTCGCGTGCAGTCCCGTCTGTAGGCTCTCGCCTTTTTTGCGAGCTGCTCCACATATGGGCGGACGCAGATTGCTCCCCTCAGTCGCCGCATCTCATCTTCGTTTCTGAGCTTCCGATACTCCATTCTATGCACTGACCTCCAAGCGCTTTTACGGGCGTTGATCGACAAAGTCGGCACCAGCTCAGCAATTTTCTTGTCGAGCACGCCGTTGCGCTTCTCCAGTCGCTGGATTTCTTTTGTCGCCTTCTCGACTCTTGTTTCACCTGCTGGGTCAGCCATCTCCTGCTCCGTCAAATCATGTTCGAAGGATGTGTCATCCTTTGAATATTCAATCCTCATCACTCTGAGCTTTTGACGCATCTCAATCAGCACTTCGCAAATGTCCAAGCACTCAGTTCTTGCTTCGACTTTGCTCACTTTATCCTTGATTCTCTTGTATGCCATTTTCTCCTTAGGGAGCAAGTCGGCCATCAATTTGTCGATATCCTCTTGGACTCTTGTGATGTCCTCGTTTGAGTAGATTGTCGCTTGGGCTTCGTCCATGTTAGTTGTCTGTGTATTCGGAGTTCCTTCTGGTCCAATGGGTGACAGAGATGAAAATGGTGGTCCGATGGGCGACAGAGGAGAAGATCCACGTGTGACATCAGCTGGCTCTTGCTCTGCGGCAGCTGCGCTGTTCTGGCTCACCGTGACCACATCGCTGGCTTCAGCTTGAAGGGGCGGTGCTGCACTCGAGGATTGTGAGTGTCCTGGAGCACGACGATTCGCTGGGCGCGCGTCAGGACTGCTAGACGGTTGTCTTTTCACGATGGTTACTGGCCTATTACGTGGCACCGCAGGAGGAGATCCTCGGGAGACAATGACTGGTTGCTGCTTTGGGACGCTCGTGCTCTCCTGGTAGAGGTCTCCCGCGTAGTTGGCTTCAACTTGACCTGGTAGTGCTGCAATCGCGGATGAAAAGACCTTTGACGCCAGATGGGCGGATTGCCACTTTTCAGGGCCGTTACTCAGTGGTCTCTGATGGCTACTAGCACAGCCAGAGCTGCTTGTTGACACTGGGTCTGACTGATGAAGATGGCTGGCAGCATAGACTTCCGATGCCCCATACTCTGAACCGGCCATGCTAGAATGAGCTCTTACCTGCTTCGGTGGAGAGGAGGCACGCCCCCTGTGTTCTCTTGCCTCTGCGGGTTTCTTCTGCCCATTGTTTGGGATGGAGGTATCGGACATCTCTGCCACAGATTGAGATGAGTGATAAGATGGACCTCTATGAAAGAAACTTGGGCCACGTCTGCTGGGGCGGTAATAGCGCTCATCATTCTTCGAATCGGACTCGTCGAATTTCTTATGCTTCTCTGGAGCGCTCGGAAAGGACTCATCTTTCCTCTCGTCCATTGGTACCAGGCCTCCGTACATGTCGTCGTCGCTGCCATTGCCGTCCAATTGCGCCATGCGAGAGCGTGGTACGTATATCTTTGCACCAGTAGACTCATGTGCGCCAGCCTCATCACCAGCCTTATCTTGCTTCTTCATAGCCGGCTGCAGTGTCAGCAAAGGAGAAGGGCCGTCTTCGGCTTGAGTATAGATGATCGGGAAGAATCCTTGTTGTCCCGTGCGACAGTTCGTTCCGGACCACCACTCGTCGTTGTCGAATTTATTTACAGAGATGTGATCACCCACTTGGAGACCCATGTCACCCTCCGTGCCTGTAGCAAGCTTCCACATCGCCACTCTATGTGCGAGTTCTGGCTGAGCTGGTGCTGCTGTTGTGGCAGATCGTTGGTGTTTGGGTGCTGCTGTCTGCCCGGGAGACTCGCTGAGATCCGTGTCTTCAGAGTCAGAGTCGTCCAGGAGAGGCTTCTTCGTTGTCGGGTGATCGGACTGGCGAGAACACATGCCTCCCGATGGCTCTGAATATTTTGCTGCGGGTGTAACTTCTTCGCGGTAGACGTCGCCAGATAGAGTGTGCGCAGTCTTGACGATGGCTCCTGAACGCTCAGATATGGCCGCTTCGTTACCGAAGCCTTGAACTGGCTGATTGTAACCGCTCCCAAAGCCTGCTTCAGGAAGAATAGAGTGGCGTGTGACACGGCGGCGACCGTGCTTGGCACGTTCTTCTGCGCTCTTACCTCCCATCTTGCGAGCACTCTGGGTGATAGTTGAGGGACGACGACGACCACGTTGAGCACGTTCAACTTCGCGCTGGCGCTTACGTGTCTCTTCGAGAGGGTCGAACTCATTTCCGCCACTATCGATCTCGTCCCAAGCTTCAGAATTGCTAGTCTCTGCACCCGCATACTTCAACTCGTCATCGGTATCTGGATCATCATCTTTGTATGTAGTTCTGCCTGCAAAGGTTCTGCGAGCCCTCGACTCAGTTGATTGTGGCTCGGCTACCAACTTGCCGCCTTGGACTTCCGTGAGCTCGACAGCTGGGATGTCAAACTCTTGTGCGATGCGACGAGTAACGCGGGGGAGTGCTGCAGACACCTCGCTATCGGCGTCGTCGGATCCTTCGTCGTCATCTTCCTCCTCTGTACTGACACTCCTTGCCCTCTTCGGCTTGGAGCTGCCGCGGTCACCGCCCCTTGGTGCCGTTGCAATTGCAGCAGCGATTCTGCTCGCCCAACCTGCTGCTGCATCCGAGCTCGCTCTGGCAGGAGCACACTGCGTGGTGCTGTCAGTAGCGACGACGAGCTTCCTACCATTGTTGGCGGTAATCAAGTTGCGAAGCGGCTTTCTTGCTGTCGAGGCTGGGCTGCCGTCAGCGTCTGCGCCATCAGCGCTGGCAACGGCAACTGGATGAGCGATCCCTGGCTGAAATGAGGCCGCGCGGGGGTTAAGGTTAAGCGCTGGCACATTCTGGCCGCTCGTCGCTTTCTTGGTTTTGAAGTCTCTCCAGCTCAAACTGCCACCGCTGACACTGCACGCGTCTGGAACGCGCACGACGCGTGGTGGAGAGACTGGTCTGCTATCCAAGACCTTGTGGAGCAGCATATCCTTTCTAGTGAGTTCATCATCTGCACTGTTGCGCGTGGCTCTCCACTCCTCGAGCTCTTTCTTGGTTGGATAAAAGCCGATGCTCATGGCGACAGAGGCATCGGTGTAGATCTTGAAGGACCACTTCGCGCTCTGGGAGATGCTGTATTGAGTGAGGTCGGCTCTGATTGCTGTGACGCAGGACTCCCATCCGCTGAGGGCGTTGGAGATGTTGCGGTTGTCGGAACGGCGAATGAGAGGACCGTTCTGGGTGTGGGTGTAGTAGATGAGGCGGTCGCGATGCTCAATAACTACGAGGTGGTCACCGAGGGAGTTGCACTGGAGGAGTCATGTCAGTACGCCCAACATTCGCGAAAGGGTGCGCGGCTTCTCACATTTCCCTTGGTTGCGAGGGTTGGCTGAAAGCCAGCTGGGGATCCGTATAAGACAGTTTCCGGCATTGTGAGTGTAGTCGTTCGAAGCAATTGTGGTAGTGTATCTTGAGTGTTGTTCTCTGTGTGTGTTTGGTCGTGTTCTGAAGTTGGGATGGTCTGGGCCGCAGAAGTCGAGTGCTATCTGAAGTCGTGGTTGTCGCGCCTTGAGCTCAACTGTCTTTCCCACCCTGTCTAGCACGCCTACAGCCACAACCTGGGGACACCGCCAACACTTTTTAGACGCCCCTTACAACGCTAGCGCCAGCGCCAATAGTTGTTTATCAACACCACAGCCACCATCGCCGACTGGTTAACGTTGTTGTTGATTGTGACCACGATTGCCATCCCAGCGGCCATGAACCTTTCGATTGAAGGACACAAGGCAATGTTAATCGATTAGTGCCTCAACGCGAGCTTTCAAAGAAGGATAAGTGAATGTGAATGTGAATGTGACAGACTAATGCAGAACCTCTCTTATATGAGCCAAAGCTCATGACGTTGCCATGTAAATCGGGCTGTGAATTGAAATCCCAGCCGCAAAACCAGTTAGCTTCCGCCTCGTCAGTGGTCGTGGTCAAGTTCATTACCTTTCCCCATGAGCGCTAGAGGGCTATGTAATTGAGATGTGAATTGAGATCTTCATCCTGGTGCTGTGTAAAACCCGATTAGCATCTTTCCCCAGAACGTTGGAGCTTTGAAAGTTGATTACTGACAAGTAAATTGAGATCTTTATCCTGGTGCGTGTGTAAAACCGGTGAGTTTCCAAGCTTGAGAAGTGGGAGATTTGTACATCAAGCGGGCGAGCACAGCGAGGTTAGCCAAGTCAGCGAGATAAGTACGGGGCCCCAGGGGAGTTTAGAGACCGATTAGCATAGAACTATCCATTATATGCTCGCTAGCTATGCCTTCCATCCTCCTCCCTCCTACCGCGTATACCGACCAGTGCCGTTTCGCATCCGAAAGTTCTCTACGGCTAACTCCAGTACATGCCAAGTCCCAGCTTACATTTTCCACTTCGCAGTGAAGGCGTAGCATAGCTCGTATACCCCATAGGATTCCAGAGCCCCGTGCCTTTGTATGTTACGATGCTACAAAAGGTAGTGTCCAGATCGTATCCTCGTATATCCCTTCCGGATTCCAGATTCCGCAATCAAGGACAGACGCTGCAAGATGAAAGAAAAGATGAGGCCACCCAAGCTCGTATATCCCTAGTGGATTCCAGAGCGCTACTCATAAGATGTTTTGCCCGTATACCCCTATTGGGTTCCAGAGCGCTACCGATCTGACTGTGCCTCCCAAACATCATTTCTCAGCCAAAACGGCGAGGTGGAAATAGTAGAAAGCAACGAAAAAAGCAAACTTCCTGCTCGTATACCCCTTCTTGGGTTCCAGAGACTCCCGCGTTTCAAACCCATCGGCTCCCTTCCTCCGCCCTTTTGTCACCCAGCATAGCAATCGTATACTCCTTCTTGAGTTCCAGGTCCACCAGCCACCCTTTGTTTCTTCTCCCCTGCCAGCCACACCTCCAGCACAAGGATCGTATACCGCTTCTTCGGTTCCAGAGTCCTCATGCCCATCCACCCATACACCAACCCATGCTACGCCTCCAGATGCCACATGCCTTGCTCGTATACCGCTTGCCCGCTTCCAGAGTCGGTCATGCCAATCCTCCCACCATGCCTTTGTTAGTCCAACCTAAGAAATGCTATAACTAATAACCTGCCCGATGATTGTTTTGTTGCTTGTATGAAAACATGATTTGATGTCAATAGGTAAAAGAAAATACAAACGCCATCACTACGCTCTTAAGGAAATAGCACACTCATCTGTCTCACTCTTCGCGAATATCGACAGGTACAATCACAAATCAAGATCTTTCAATGAGGCTCTTCATGAGTATCTCATTGTTCAGTCCGATGCATAAACGCATGCTTTGTAGGAAACCATAATCCAACATGCAGGTACCCGCCACCCACATCAATGATATAAACCCTCTCCACTCCATGTGGCTCCCCCTTCGGTTCTTCCGTTCGAACTCAACAGCACAACAGCACCCTTCACACCCCAGCCCTCCTACCCGTACCTCCCAAACCCTCAGTTGGTGGTCGAATATCTTGAGGTGCGTGGTAATGTTTCAGTATACTATCATCATCTGTCTCGACCTCATCCTCCCCACCTTCCCCGCTTCACCATCCTTCATCATCGTGACGAATCGGTTACTCAATATCAAGCCTCTTAGCAGTCCCGGTTGATCCGATGGACGCATTCGTATTCCTCCTCTCTAACCTCATCCCACTCCCTCTCATTATAACAGGACTCTCCTCCTTCGTGCCGCTGAAGCTGGCTCTCTCCCTCGAACTACTCTTACTAACAGGAGTCGACTTCGCCTTCACCGGCGTCATCGGCTTCTTCTTATTCCTCCCCATCATCAACCCTCCATCAGAGTCACTATCACTCTCCTCTTCTCTTGCGTAATGATTCGGTGGCTCCACGTCCCAGTCTGCTCGCGCGGCGTACATCTCATCCCTCATCTTTTCCTCTGCCCTAGACTCATCAAGGATTTCGGGCTCCTTTTCGCCAGGTACGTATTTTTCGTACGGATTAGACGTCACAGCCTTCAACGTATCAGGTGAGCCGTCTCTGCCAGCAGTAGGGCGGAGAGTAAGGACAGAGTCTTGGGTCGCGACGTCGGATTCTTGATCGCCGGATACTGATGTTGAGCTAGAGACGAGAGCTGGCAGAGATGGATGGGACGGGAATCGATCGGTACGCTGACTCTGATCATGATCCGAATTCAACGTCGCACTCGAAATCGGGCTCGTCAGGTTCGACTCATCAGCATTGTTGGGAACCCCCTTCCTCTCTCCCTCGAGTTGGGTCTGACTCCCATGCCTCGGCTGATCATACCGATGCTGACCGAACGCTGCATCTCGTGGACTCGCCAACGGGCTCGGCGGATAGGATTTCTCAAGTGCGTTTGATGGGGTGTGTTGTCTCGAGATACCGATTTGCTGGAGACGACCCTGCGCTTCGAGTTGTTCTTGCTCTCTGGCAAGTGACTCGGGCGTTGTGGGTGTCCAGAGACGTGGCGGTGTGCGCACTTCCGTCGGCGCCCTGGTAGCTGTAGATGGTCTGTTATCGAGTTTCATGGCAGCGTAATTGAGCGTGCCGATTATAGGACTCGACAGGGACGGTTTATGGTTCGGGGTCAGGGCCGGGCGATGTGGTGCTGGATGCGCTATCGCCATCTTATCCATCCTCTCCGTCACATGCTGCGTGTCATTCGTATTCCTCGAATGATGATGTCCAAAAAGACTCTGCACACTCCCCGCAATCGCCTTCGTAACACTCGTCGTACTCTCCGAATGCTTATGTCCATGTCCATGTCCCGCCCTATCAGCAGACTTGGCGCGATCAACCGCATCTGCCTGATCTTTCTTCATCAGATCCATGCTTCTTATATTCTTCAAACGGATGGTGTCGCGGATTGCGCCGCCAAAGTCGGTGAATGTGTGCATGAGGTCTGGCGAGTACTTACCACATGGAGCCTCTGCCTGTGGAGAGGGCAGAGCGGAGCGATGAACGCTTGGGAGATGTGCTTTGATGGTTGCTGCAGTAGATATGGAGCGGTTGGGCCCTAGTGGGCGCGGCATGTGGGCTTTTCTGTGAGTGGATGGTGGCTCTTCGACTCTATTTGATGGGATGGTGAGTGGTCTGGACGCGACATCCATATCGCCTACATAAAGTGGCTCTTGTACCGGACTGGCAGTGACACTCTGTGTTAGTGGATGATCAGAGATAGGCGCGAAGTAAGAGTCATCCATGCGGGCGCTCTGCCTTCTGGCATCCCTGTCATACATAGGTGTTTGTGGCGTACTCCACCCGCCATCTCCAGAGCTGGTGGCCGTGCTTGGAGCACGCTTGCGAGAGCCAGAACCAAGTACCTTGTTGACTGTCTTCTTGATAGCTGATCTGGCGCGCTCGACGAAGCTGATGGGGATGACGGCACGCTCGAGCTCCTTGTCCTCGACCTGGATCCTCCGGCCGGCAGTCTTCCTTGATGGGTCGGTGTCGTCGAGCCAGCCGATGACATTGTCGATGCCTCTGATCACCCAAGGATGGCGTTTCACTTCTCTGAGCTTCATGCGCTCTGCTGGATTCTTGATCAACATCCGCTTAAGGAGATCATGAAGCTCGTCATCGACGGGCTCCATCACCAAAGTGTGCTCTTGTCTTTGTGCGCTTGCTGGTATGCGGGCGTCGGTATACTTGTCTCCGGGATCAACTGCCTTCAGACGTCTCTTTGGAATGTGGACATCGTCTTGAGCGATGGCTCTGAAAAGCTGGTACTCATCATCCGCCATGAACGGAATTCTGGCAAAGATGAGGCAGTACAGCGTCACACCCAGGGACCAGACATCAATCTGCTCAGTGACCTTTGGTGGTTGCACCTCAGTGTCAGTATAGCATAGCTCAGGTGCGAAGAAAGCTGGTGTGCCAACTGTCTTCGACAGCTCGAGATCGTCGTCGAAGTCGTATGCATCCGACTCGCTGACATCTTCTGGCTCTCCATCTCTGACAGGTCTACCGAAGTAAGATACTCCGAAGTCGGAGATCTTCACTCGATGCTCTTTTGTCCACAACAGGTTAGCCGGCTTGATGTCGCGATGAACAATGCCTTCGTAGTGAAGGTACTCCAAGCCGAGGACAGTATCTCTGAATGTCGACCTCGCCTGATCCAGAGTGAAGCATGGAACATAAGAGAAGTCGTCTTCAAATTGATCATGTATAACCCCATCATCGATAGAGGACATGTTGGAGACGATGCTGTCAGACACACTTGGCGTCCGCCCACGTGCGGCGTGTCCCATGGCCTCATTGCTAGCATGATGGCGGTTTATGTGCGCAAGTCCATGTGCATGAAAGCCTGTGCCAGATGAATGTGTTGATGGCAGTGATGGTAGCGGGCCTGGAGTCTCGAGGTCTTCGCTGCCACTGTCACTGGCAATGCCTCCAAGGTCAACGTCGGCGCCTGTGGGTGCGCGGCGGCGACGAGCAGAGTCGGGACGATCCGCGGTACGAGAGTTCGACCTGGATGGCGGATTTGAGCGGACGAACGAGGTGTGCGACATATGCGATGTGTGAGACTGGAACGATCTTGGGATGAAGAGCGACTCTTGTGACGAGACTCTTGACAAAGGAGTGACATCTCCATCGTAATCTTCGTCATCGTCTCCGTGCTCCAAACTCCAGAATCCTCCGTCACCTTGTGGTTGTTGAGCCATCTTCGCACGTTGAGCATCTTTCCGTATGCGGCGTCGCTCCATAAGCCTGAAAATCCTCTCATCCTCTCCTCTATCCGGTTCACCACGGATCTCTCTTTCTATCCTTCGCCTCTCGAAGGCGCAAATCCCTGGTGTGCCCTTCATCCTCCATTTGACCTCGCCTAGCTCGACGAACTCAAGAACCATGTAGATCTTCTGGAACTCTGGGTCATCGATGACTTCGTAGAGCCCGACCACATTCGGGTGTCTTATCTTCTTGAGAATGGCAATCTCTCTTTTCGTCTTATCCTCTGGCGACACCGTCGAGATCTTTCCTAGCCGACGTTTCCTAGAGTATCTCTGTATGATCTTGATTGCGACCTTGTCTCCATTCTCGAGGTTGCGTGCCAGCTTAACCTTACCATGAACGCCTCGCCCTATTTCCCCAAGGATCTCGTACTGATTGATCGTCTTCCTGCCCGTGCTGTGGCTGTGGTCGATTTCTGCCCTGTGAGTTCTATAGCATGTTAGCAGTGGCTCGAATGAATGTTGTATCTTGCGAAATATGGCCGACATCGCTGTCCGGCTGGCAGAGGCGCCGACAACGTCACAAGAAAGATGGGCAGCTCACTCTCTCACAGTGTGTATCTGCAGCGGATGCAGATACGGACTCCCTGCTGGTGTTCCGACATCCCATGGCGGATACCTCGATGACTGACTGTCTGCCGGGCTGTAGAGTCCTGGACTCGACGTCGCCGAAGCGGGCGCGCTGCCCTGTGTCTTGATAGCGTTCAAATCCATCCTGGATGATGATGTTGTGCGCTTCTTCCCCCCAACATGTTGCAGCGCACGCTCAACGCATGGCCCGACCTCTAATACTCGGCGACCGAGTTCGTGGAATGTATTGTTGCGGACGTGAGTGCTTGGGCTGGCAATGACGGGTGTACGCAGGCAATTGAGGTTCGAGGGTAGATGTGGAGATGATGTTACAGGTTTCGGGAGGTAGTTGCTCGGTAATGAGTCGGTGGAGAGGCGGTGGGCGGCAGTAGCGGTATCCGCTCAGGTGGAAATATATATGCTAGGTGACAACGCTGTGCAGTATTGACAGCAGACAAGTGCAGTAGTGCTTCAAATAGCTGGCGCCGGATCCAAAGAGATTATATCACTAGCGACAACAACAGTGAGTGAAAGAAACGTTTGTGTGAGGGTGGATGGTGAATTGTATGAGAGGTGTTCGTGCAAAGATGCGGCGAATGTGAGGGTTTTGAAGAGCTTGCTCGCGTGCTGTGTGGGTGGGAAGCGGATGGAGTTGTAGGACCAGTGGTCGCAGTGACTGATTGACGATCTCGATAAGTGGGCGCCGCCTAAACAATCCGCAATTGCTGGTGGAGGTGGTGCTTGGGAGCAGCGAAAATGACGAGCCAGGGTGTGTGAGTGGCCCGGGGGGTGGTGGGGTCAAGCAGTCAGGCCTGGCACGGGTCAGGCTGCGATACAAGTACGGCAAGCTAGCTGACGATGAAGTGCAGAACGGAACATCACCACACCATGAGGCGCGACGACGACAACAGATTGGTAAGACTTGCCATTTATCATCTAGTTTATATCTACGAAAATATCTACTGACTGTACACATGAATGGCTGTACTTCAAAGACAAGCAGTTTTGGATGTGAATCGAGGTCTCAAGTATTCCGGTTATCGAGGTTGACTTACATGGCTTATCTAGCTGGATTAGGTTACTTTAGCTTACTAGCTTATTTCGACTTCTTAGTTCACCAGTTGCCCAGACTCGTGTCCAATGCACGTTCTGCCATTGATACTACGTTCTGCCATCCATCGATACTGCAACTAACAAAATTATAGATTGGCTATTTATTGAACCGGTTACTTATCATTGCTTTCAAGTCCACCATGTCCAGCCTCTCCGTTGTCGCTTGTTTCATCTTCTTCATAGGAGGTAGCTTCTTTCTCTTCCCACCTGCTACCAGCGCTTATCTTCATCGTCGATCCACCTCCTCAACAAGAATTCTTCATCTGGACACTCTTCTCCTTTCGTCTCCCTCGCCAACAACTCCATCGTCATCCCGTCTGCACCCTCCAACATCACCAAGTCGCCCGGGGATACTGGCCGCCAGCTAAAGCGGCATCCTGTCAGCATCCCTCCCTCACGACCCACCACAGCTATCCACATCACTGGTCCAGCATCCTCATGTCAAGAGACAGCGAACCTAACGAAGCGAGTATTGTGCCACCACGATGCATCGGACGAATGACAGACCAGCACTCACAGCTGTGAAGCGGCAGGACGGGCTATTCTTAATCGTAGTTTTGGTTAAAGCCCGTCTTATGGACTTCGCGATGGAGGAACCAAGTCCTCGTCAATATCATATCGTACTTGGGAGGATTCGCTGGATATCGAGAACTCTCTGTGGGAACCAGAAACTCCGTACATCCGGCATCGAACGACAAACTTTTACCACTCCGCTTCAACCCACAAAACACTTCAGCCACGGCGAAGTTTCATTTCCTCTCTCCCTCTCCGTTCTCCCCTCACCCCCCTCCTCGCTTCCCTCACCCCCCTCCTCGCTTCCCTCACCCCCCACCTCGCTCCGCTCACCCCCTCCCTTTCCCTCTTCTCCC
>RCNJ01000096.1_pt1 | contig 76394 bp, 60 predicted proteins | sample 2041171 | NCBI WGS metagenome assembly RCNJ01 (sample SAMN09708213, study PRJNA481090) | feces metagenome | biome: feces | host: Pygoscelis adeliae | place: Antarctica: Rookery Lake | collected 2010-03-01 | reverse complement strand
GTATCTGCTTCGTCAGCCTTGCGTCTCTTGGCCTCAATCTTCTCCAGCCTCTCCGCCATCGCTGCGCTATTATTCGCGATGAAGCGCTTCGCGGCGTCAGTCTGGTTCTCCTCAATCCGTCTAGTGAACGGCCCATCCTTCTTCACCAGCAGCTCCCTGATTACAGGTCCAATAGAATCGGTCTTGTTGATGTCTATCGGATGTGTAGCCCACCACGGGCCGTGCTCATCCTTGACGGCGATGACATCCTCGCCGATCAAGTCCACACGCTCGATCCTTGTCAAGTTCCTGAATGCACTGAGGAAGTCGAGGATGCCTTTTGCATGCGCCCACCCAGGGCATTGGATTCCACCGTCTGGCCCGAGCTTGGTAGTGAACTTTTCGAATTTCACCAATTTTGTGTTGTAAAACATCGAAGTGCCCAAGGTGGTGAGGTCTGGAAGGAGCTTTGCCAGTTGTGGGAAGACGGCCTCAGCATTCAACGACTGGAAGTTGAACGATACGTGGCGGATCTGGATCTTTTCGGATCCGTGCTTGAACCCACTGTTGGGCTTGGTGAGGATGTCGACAGCCTCTGCTGCGGTAAAGAAATGGAACTCGTTCACTACCAGCCACTGGATGTTACCAGCTATAGCAAAGTTCTTGCAGACAAGTCGAAGGTCGCGTGAAGAGCGGGGCACTTCGATCAAAGAGCATTCTCCCGTCAGAGGGTTCGTGCAGTACAAGTCCGCACAAACGTCGGCGTCAGATCCTGGGCGCCCGTTTGCCACATGTACGGGTGCTGGTACTGGCTCAATCGAGTACGGCCTCCAAGCCACAGTAGTGTGGAGCAGTCTTTCCATGTTCCTGGGGGCGAACTTTGCGAAGATACACTTCTTCAAGTGTTTTTCGTAGTAGCTCTGTTGCACTTCCTTATAGTGGGTGAGCCAGACTGGACCGTCAGTATAGCAGGCGAACCAGAGGATACGGTCCCGGATCTCCTGTGGAATGCCATGCATGAGGCAGGAGAAGCCATTGTCACCTTTCTCTGGGCCCACCAAACCAGTCTTCCACGCGTCAGCCTCTGCCTGCTTGGCAGCCATCCAGCCCGAGACCTTCTTTGCAATGGCCTCCGCCTGAACGTCCTGGGCCCTGGTGCGTTTCCTGCCAGGTGAGGTTGTGACCTCGAACGCGCGCACAATTTGAGGGGCGGTATGGACGGCGGCGACTTGGCTGAGCCTCTGAGCCGCTTCCACCTCGTAAGGAGCCTGCTTGGCCGCAGCTCTTCTTCTTCTTAGGTCAGACATTGTAGATAGTTGGTGTGATGATTAACCTGAGTTTGTGATTTAACTTGAGCTTGTGTACTTGTCAGCTTTTGTATTTGGTTCCGCCATTGATGTTAGTATGAAGCCACAGATACGTAGGGGTTGAGCTCAACGAAGTTTGCTGATCAAGGGTTTGCTTGAAAGGGAATCCTGTCAACGAAACTTTGTAGGCCGAAGTTGTATGATGGATGTTAGTCGGGGTCTTCACAGCCTATTGTGGGAGTATGGGATGGATCAAAGTCTGGATTCGCGGGCAAGGTGCTCGCTTATATGCTGTACAGAGTGGAGTTGATAGGGCAAAGGTTGGAAGTGGCAGATGACTTGAATAGTGACTTATAGATCAAAGTTTTTACTGTGAAATGAGCTTGTCAACGAAGTGTGGCTAAGCAAAGCTGTCTGGTGTGTGTCATTTGATGTGTCTTCGTACTTTCATTGTGTGTGCGAGTATGGTATGGATGGAAGTCTGGATTGGTGGGTAAGGCGTTTCGTTATATTCCCTACCAAGTGAATTGTTCAAGTGTTGAGATTGTAAATAGCGAATGACTTGGATCTGAACTTACTGACAAGAGAAAGTCTGTTATTGGAATTGCAGTATGACAAAGATGCCTGGTGTCCGTTAGTTGAAGTGCCTAAAGGTTTTGTCCAAGTGTACGAGTATGTAATGAAAAAATCCGGAATGTGTGTAAAGTCACTGCCTTATATCTTGTTTTGTTCCAAGGCTTGTGTTGTCAATGGGCCGGGGCTACGAGTTCTGAATGGTTTGAATGCAGATCTAATGGCCAAGGTGAAGTGAGGTTGTGTTTCGGATTTGATGATATGCAGAGTTTGAGTGCAAGCCGAACACTGGTACGCCGAGGGCCGTGTTGTATGCCTATGGCATAGGAAGTGGATTGGGAAAGCGAGGCGGCGGTGATATGTTGAGGACTTGGTTGCGCGGTAACTGACCGCAGTCAAGTCGAGTATTGCTTCAGAGCTGCCAGTGTGTAAAGTATGAATCCAAAAGCAGAACTCCAAGGGTGAGGCACGAGCTTTATACCCCTGGGCTATAGTACGATTATGGAGGGGTTCGAGGTTGGAAATGCTGAACAAAGCTGAGGTTGATGAACTGACCAAGCTGAAGTCAAGTCTACCTTGAAGCCTGTTCAAAATCGGTGATGGGGGATGGGGGATGGGTGCTATATCGAGGCGGTCAGGCACTACGTATGCAAAATGCCAAAGAAATGTTGTGCAGACTGTTTGACGTTTAGAAGACCAAAGCGAGCTCGGAACAGTATGGTGATGTTTGTGCGGTAATGCTCACTCCATTTGGAGATTGAGCATAGAAGATAAGCCGACGTACTCGTTGGAACCAGTATTGGTGGAGTGTGAAAGGTGAAGGCTCCAGTTCAAAGTCGTTGTCTTATGCAAGATCGCGGATAGTTATTGAGCAAGGCTTATCAAGGCCGGTGATGGAGGATGATTGTTGTGTCCAAACCGTCAGGCACAACTTGTGCCAAATACTGGAGCGATGTTGAGCAGATTTATTCCAGCCATCCACAGCACCGAGGTGACCTTGAAGCAGTATGACGATGGTTTTTACAACGGTACCCACTTGAGCAAGCAGTTGAGTGCAGAAGATGTCGTGGCTTACTAACTAGAATTCAAGTATCCGTCGAGATGTGTAGAATGTAGAGCAGATCTGGCTTGGAGCCCTGGTATTATACAAACTCGATAGTAGATATTGGGCAAGTTCGCAGTTCCGAAGCAGTTCAACGATCTGTTCGAGTGCGACGTCCAAATCGTCAGGCACTGCCTTTGTCAAAAGCTCGAAGTGACGTTGAGTAGATTTGCTTGAGCCATTCACGCCAACGAGGTAAGCCTGATGCAGTATGTTGATGTGTTTGCAGTGATGCTCACTTGAGCAGACGCCTTGAGTGCAGAAGATGACGTTGCTTACGGTCTAAAACAATGTATCGTTTGAGTGTGCAAGATGATGGAAAAGATCTGGTTGGAACGCGTCGTCTTATTCAAGGCCGCAAGTAAGTGGTGGTCGAAGTTGCTGTACAAGACAGTTGAATGATGTGTTCGAGTGCTATTTCCGAATCGTCAGGCACTGCCTACGCTTGGAGCTCGATGTGATGTTGTGATGTTGAGCGAATTTACTTGAGCCGTCCACGCCAAAGAGGTGAGCTCAAAACAGTATGGTACTGTTTTGCGGCGCTGCTCACTTGAACAGAGGAGGCGAGTGGAGGAGGTGAGGCTGCTCACTGTTCAAAACCAATGTATCTGTCGAGTGTGTTGTTGGATGAGGGACGAGACCTGGGGTAAAGGCGTCGTCTTATACAAATTCGAAAGCAAGTATTGGCCAAGCTCGAAGAATACCGACGCGCTCTGATGACGTGGTTGTGCTGGTGCCCCCGTGAGCAGGGAAGTCGAGTACAGAAGCTGGACCGACTTACTCGTTGGAGGCAATGTATCGGACGAGTGTGTAAGGCGTAAAATAGGTCTGGCTCCAGGCTGTCGTCTTATTTGAAGCCGAAGGTAAGTGTTGGGCGAAGTTGCACTCGGAAGTACCTCGATGATGTGCTTGCAACGCCCACTTAGGCAGGGAGGTTGAGTGCAGGTGATGAGGTGACTTAATTTCCAGAACCGAAGTCTTGCTCGAGTGTGTAGAATGAGGGGTAAGATCTGATCAGACGCCGTTGTCTTATGCAAGACCGAAGGTGGGTGATTGGCAAGTACGTGTATTCCAAGCACTTTTATATGCGTTTGCAGTGTTGCTCGCTTGAGCAGAGGAGCTGAGTACCAAAAAAAATTGGTATCTTACCTATCAGGCTTAAACTACCGTGTCCGAGTATGCACCACGAAGACGAGATTGGGCTTCGTAAGCTTCGTTTTATGCTCGACTGAAAACAGGTGTTGGACAAATTCGTCGAGCTGCGGAGTGTTTAGATAGCCCTTGGAAAGGCTTTGGAAAGACGAGACGAGCTGTCTTAGGATAGGAGCAGTATAATGGTGCTTTTGCGTTGTTGCACGCTTGAGCAGGAGCGTGTAGGACATGAGCTGGCTTACTGTCCGAAACCAACGTATCGCTTGAGTGTGTAAAATGATGGCCGAGGTCTAGTTCGAAGCCGTCGTCTTATGCATGACCGACGGTAGGTGTTGAGTGGGTTCGTTGTTGGGGGCACTCTGATGATGTCCGTCTGGTATCGCTCACTCAAGCAGGGGAGTTTAGCGCAAAAGAAATGCTTGCTTACCAATCAGGCTGAAGGTATCGTTGATGGTGTAGGTTGAGTGCAGATGCTGGTCAAGAGGCGTTGCTTTATGCAAGACCGAATAGAGGTTTTGGGGAGTATTAGGATTGTGAAGTGTCCTGATCATGTTCAAAGGAGCCGGTGAGTGTATGTCTCGTTTGTAGAGTCTGTTCCTTATATGAAAGAGTGGACGGGTGGCAGAACTGAGAGGATCTTGTTATTCGAGACCTGGAATCTCTGATGGACGATGCGAATATGGATGATTCAAAAGCAGGTAGAGATGAGCTTGACCTTGGGCGAAAGAACTTGTTTTGAAATTGACTGTAGGCTTATGGTGCTTCCGGAACTGAACTTTTGCTAACAGGTTGTAAGTCTTTTTTTCACTGTCTATATGTCATTAAGGAATGTGTGAAGTTCTTTAAGATTTCTCTAATTAAAGGTTCGATCCTCGGCATTATGGCAATTGATTCGTACAAAGCACCAAAAATCACCACAGAAGCAGTACGCCGGCCGGGACTCGCAGTCCCGTAACGAGACTAGGGGAGCTCATATATAACATCCAATAGATACTGCTAACAAGCTAGCTCGCCCCTCCATTTGCGAGTTTTGCCGCCAACAATTGAGGCCTGTAGCGTGACATTATGAGTTTAGCGAGACAGCAACTTACAAGGCACTTCCCCCATCATACCCAGTGTCGACCAAAATCACGAGAACCTTCCCAAAGGATTGTTTCTCAGAACAATCACTGCACAAAGAGCCAGCAGCGCGTACAAAGTACTTCAGATATATGAGCTGCTTTAGAGATATCATTCACTTTGCTACAGAACAAGCTAACACAAACACCGCTCCGTGACGCCCCAGGTATGCTAGATAACCATTTTCCATCCTACTCCATCACTTTCCACGCTTTCAGAATTAATCACGCTTCTTAAAGTTGCTACCACCCTGTTTTGGTTGCGAGCCATACGCTCTGCGTCCCTGCACCTTCTTATCTCTCTGCATACTTGCACCCAGCGACAAATCCACTCTTGGCGGAGCATTGAAGCCAAAGCCCTTAGCCACCTTCACCAAATCCAACTTGTTGACATCGAATACCGTGCGAAGAGAATGCGATGCGTAAGCCTGGAGATATGAGCGGTAGCCATCCTTCGCCGACTTGTTCAGGTAGTAGTTCTGGGAGATCAGCTTCTCGAGCTGGGACTGCACGTTGACAATCTTCTTGCTTGGGAAGTCAAACTCCACGACTGGAACTCTGGCCTCACGAAGGGAGGAAAGGAAACCAATCTCAGAAGGCTGGAGGAAGAGGAGGGAGCGTCCACGGCCGTCGGAACCACGAGCGGTACGTCCAACGCGGTGAATGTAATCCCTTGGATCATCCGGAGGATCGAACTGGATGATCCAGTCTACATCTGGGATATCGAGACCTCTAGCCGCAACATCGGTACAGATCAGCGTACCCTGCTTGGCGTTACAGAACTCGAAGAAGGTGTTTGTGCGCTTCTGCTGCTTCTGCTTTCCGTGGAGGTCCAAAACTGGAAGATCGATGTAGTTGAGGAGCTCGGCGTGGTATTTGACGCAGGCGCAGGAGGAGAAGAAGACAATGATCTTCTTCTTGAGGTTGCGCTTGAGGAAGGAGAAGAGGAGCAGGAAGCGCTTGTCGGAGTCGCAGACGACGTAGCCTTGCTCGAGTCCCTCGACTGTGGAGTGCTCCTTGGCGTGGTCAACGTTAATGTATAGTGGGCCGGGGCGGAGAGAGATTCTGGCCAAATCCTCGACCTTGGTAGTTTGGGTCGCGGAGAAAAGCATGGTCTGGCGCTCCTCCTTTGGAAGAATCTTGACAATTTGGCGCATTTCGTCCTCGAAACCGATTTCGAGGATACGGTCGGCCTCGTCGATGACAAGTGCCTTCAAGTTCTTGAAGACGAATCCTGGGGTGTTCTGGAGATGATCGAGGAGACGTCCTGGGGTAGCGATAATCAAGTTGACTCCCTTGGCGAGCTTCTCGGCCTCAGCGCGACGGTTGGCGCCTCCAATGACAATTCCGTAGGTCTGGGTATGGTGTGCCATCAACTCGCGTGCGACACCGAAAATCTGGAGAGCAAGCTCTCTGGTTGGAGAGACGACAATAACGCCGGTACCGTTACGTGGCTTGAAGCGGAGGGCGGACAGCATTTCGATGGCTGGGATGAGAAAGGCGAGCGTCTTTCCAGAACCGGTCTTTGCGGCACCAAGGACATCGCGACCTGCGAGCAAAGGTGGAATACCACGGCGCTGGATTTCAGTCATGGTCTCGAACTTCATCTCCTCGATGGCGCCGAGGGTCTTCTCGGAAAGACCAAGCTCAGAGAACTTGAGTGCCTCAGCGCCTCCAGTCGGCAATGACAGCGCATTGGAGCCTGGAATGGTTGAAGCAATTGCGGCGTCGACATCCTCCTCATTGTCCTCCTCATCCTTCTTCTCTAGGGTGTCAACAGTCTCTTCGTTTAAATCGATCTCCTCCTCTGCGACCTCAACCTCCTCCTCGGACTCTGGCTCTGGCTCAACAACCTTTGCCTTTTTAGCCTTCTTCCTTGCCTTCTCCTCGTCCTTTGCGACAACGGGCGCAACGTCGGCAACCTTCTCGGCCTTGCTGGAGCCGTGCTTGCGCTTCCGCGACTTCTTCTGATCTATCACTGCTGCAGTCATCTTTGCGGTGTTTGCGTCTCTTCACGATTCGCAGCCTTGGCTTGGGGAACATGCACAAAATAATTTATTTGGCGCTAGGCCGATAAGATTGAGAGGATGGATTCGAAAAATCTCTTGGCATGATGGCCAGCCTTGTCGACGAGGCTGGCGGTCTCTGGCTGTCAGTCATGTGATGTGCCCCAACCGTCAGGGGCTGAGGCACTTGACAAGGGTCACTGGGCTAGGCAGCCCACCACTTTGCCTGCCACCCATTTATCTTCGGACCTGGCCGCTGCCAAGCTTCCACTGTCTTTCAACACCACAACCGACAATTATGCTCGAAATATTTTACTGGTTTGGATCATTAACGATTTACTGAAACAAGGCCAGAGCTGGGTTACAAGACGACCCCCACTATGTGATGACCACTGGATTGGTCTCAGACAAACTGAGCTGGATCTAGACTTTACACATATCTCGATCGGTGAGTATGATTATCATGCCAGATAACCTCCTACATTCAAGGTCGTAGTTGATGGGAGACGCGCTCCAAATTGGTCAGAGGCAGAAGTTCTTGTTTTCACAACATATGTCCACGACCTCAGTTCTCATAGAGGCCATGCTTCTCGAGCAGAACCAGGTAGCACCGCAGACAAATGGAGCCGGATTCAATCACTACACGTACCTTGTCTGTTGGTACGATTGTCATAGCAGATAACTACCTACACTTCTTTGACTCGAGATCGACTCCAGGTTGCTCACGAGCGAGATTGTCGTTCCCCTTATGGTGGGCCAATCAGGACGGCCAAGCTGAAGAAGCCTTGCACAACATGAGTACTTGGTTCAGGCATTCGCGCCACTCCACTTCCACTTCTATCAATCTTGTTGATGCATAGCAACAATATCGAAACTTATATATCAATAAACGTTACGCGGTTTGATACGAGGGCCTATCGTCCTCGCCGCTTTCTCGAAGTTGGAGATCATGGTTACAAGCATCCCCGTCAACCCCGCATTTTTCCCCTCACACGGGCGGCAGCGTTTCTTGGGCCGCCGATGCCAGCTTATCGGAGTTGAGCGACGATGCCACTTGTACCTACGTCCTGATAACACCTACCAGATCGACTCAATATCCTTACATCTATCTGTATCGAGTATATTTCCTTTATCATCTCCTATATTTCGCTTAGTACTATCTATTCTTCTTGGGCATCAACCTCTTCTTATTCTTTTTGAAACTGCTGGCGAGTTACACCACATAGTTTGTGATACTTACTGAGTTGGCGACCGTTACGCGCAAGTGAGGGGTTGTTTGCCAACGTTGCCATTATCGCCACATATACCTGGCTCTTAACAATCCTAGAACTCAAGGATATATCTAACCAACATCTTTATCGTATCAATAACATTTAGCATGGCTCCATCAGCCACTTCCGGCGACCCAACAGTCCCAAAATCCGATACAGCAGCATTGGCCGCGATTACAGCAGACTTCGATACCACTCTCACCTTCTACCTTAACGGTACCCGCATCATCCTCGAGACCATCGACCCGGAGACCACCCTCCTCGAATACCTTCGCGACATAGGACTTACTGGCACAAAACTCGGCTGTAGCGAAGGAGGCTGCGGTGCCTGCACAGTTGTGGTGAGCCAGTGGAACCCGACGACGAAGAAGATCTACCATGCGAGTATAAATGCGTGTCTTGCGCCACTGGTGTCGGTGGATGGGAAACATGTCATTACGGTGGAGGGGATTGGGAGGGTGGAGAGGCCGCATGCGGTGCAGGAGAGGATTGCGAGGGGAGGTGGGAGTCAGTGTGGGGTGAGTCCAATCCTTTTGGGGGGGGTTGACAGATTGTGGGGAAGTGGAGAGAACCGTAATTGACAACTGAATAGTTTTGCACGCCCGGCATTGTGATGAGTTTGTATGCTCTGATTAGAAATGACAGCGAACCGACTGAACATGATATTGAGGAGGCGTTTGATGGGAATTTGTGTAGGTGTACGGGGTATAGACCTATCTTGGCTGCGGCGAGGACCTTTAGTGTGAAAACTGGATGCGCAAAAGCTGTCTCGAATGGTGGAGGAGGATGTTGTATGGATAAGAAGAATGGAGAAAATGGCAACGGAAGCGGATGTTGTAAAGACGGGGGAAATATCGATGATCCCCAACCGATTAAACGATTTACGCCGCCGGGGTTTAGTGAGTACAAACCTGATACGGAACTCATCTTTCCACCGGCTTTGACGAAATATGAGTTTAAGCCACTAGCCTTAGGAAATACGAGAAAGAAGTGGTATCGCCCGGTCACAATAGAACAGTTACTGAAGATCAAGAATGTTTGTCCATCGGCAAAAATCATTGGCGGCAGCACAGAAACACAGATCGAGATCAAGTTTAAGGGCATGCAGTACACGGCGTCGGTATTCGTCGGAGACATTCCGGAGCTCAGACAATACGAATTCAAGGACGACTATCTACAGATTGGCGGCAACATCTCTTTGACAGACTTAGAAGCTGTGGCATTAAAAGCCATCAAATACTACGGACCTGAAAAGGGACAAGTGTTTGCAGCGATGCATAAGCAGCTCAAATACTTCGCCGGACGACAGATCCGGAATGCCGGTACGCCAGCAGGTAACTTGGCTACAGCCAGTCCTATTTCGGACTTGAATCCTGTAATGGTGGCGGCGAATGCTACACTTGTAGCCCGCAGCCTAGAAAAGGAGGCTGAGATCCCAATGCCCGAATTCTTCAAAGCCTACCGCACGACAGCATTGCCAGCCGATTCCATCATCGCCGGCCTCCGAATCCCAATCACAGTTTCAAACGAGTACTTCCAAGCCTACAAACAAGCAAAGAGAAAAGACGACGATATCGCCATCGTCAACGGCGCTTTCAGAGTCAGACTTACCAGCGACCATGTAGTCGAACAAGTCGACCTCGTTTACGGCGGCATGGCACCCCTGACCATTTCAGCCAAGAAAGCAGTCGCTTTCCTCATCGGCAAGAAATGGATCAATCCAGCCACGCTGGAGGGCACCATGGGTGCTCTGGAGCAAGATTTCGACCTGCGCTTTGGTGTTCCGGGTGGGATGGCTACCTATAGGAAGACATTAGCGCTAAGTTTCTTCTACCGGTTCTACCACGAAGTTATGTCCAAGGTCGGCAGCAAACCAGCGGACACCGAGGCAGATGTGTTTAACGAGATTGAGCGCGAGATTTCTGTTGGAAAGAATGATGATCGTGCTGCTGATGCCTACCAGCAGGAGGTGGTGGGGAAGGCAAACCCCCATGTTGCCGCGCTAAAACAGACGACGGGCGCGGCCCAGTATACGGATGATATCCCGGTGCAGAAGAATGAGTTGTATGGGTGTCTGGTGCTCAGCAGCAAAGCGCATGCGAAGCTCTTAGAGATCGATGCTAGTCCGGCGTTGGAGTTGCCGGGTGTGGTGGACTTTGTGGACCATAGGGATATGCCAAGCCCGCGGGCCAATGAATGGGGAACTCCTGTGCGGGATGAGGTGTTCTTCGCTGTCGACGAAGTGCGGACTGCTGGTCAGCCAATCGGAATCATTCTTGCGGACTCGGCGGCAAATGCTGCTGCTGGTGCGAGGGCGGTGCTGGCGAAATATGAAGAGTTGCCGGCTACAATAACGATTGAGGAGGCGATTGAGAAAGAGAGCTTCTTTCAGCACTTCAAGTACATCAAGAAGGGAGACTGTGAGAAAGCGTTTGAGGAAGCTGACCATGTTATCTCGGGTGTCTCGAGGATGGGTGGCCAGGAGCACTTTTACCTTGAGACAAATTCTTGTGTGGTTGTGCCGAAGCCGGAGGACGGGGAGATTGAGATTTATGCTAGCACGCAGAATCCGACGGAGACACAGGCTTATGTTGCTCAGGTTACCGGTGTGGCAGCTAACAAGGTGGTCTGTAAGGTGAAACGTCTTGGTGGTGGTTTTGGCGGCAAGGAGACGAGATCGGTTCAGCTGTCTGCTATTGTTGCTTGTGCCGCACGCAAGGTTATGAGGCCGGTGCGATGCATGCTTAACAGAGATGAGGATATGATGACCACCGGCCAACGCCATCCTTTCCTCTGCTATTGGAAGGTAGCCGTGAACAAAGACGGAAAAGTTCAAGCCCTCGATGCCGATGTGTTCTGCAACGGCGGCTGGTCTCAAGACCTGTCTGGCGCAGTTGTAGAGCGATCGTTGAGCCACATCGATGGCTGTTACAACTTCCCTAATGTGCATGTTCGTGGCAGGATTGCAAAGACGAATACTATGTCCAACAGCGCTTTCCGTGGTTTTGGCGGCCCTCAAGGACTGTTTTTCGCTGAGAGCTACATGGAGGAAATTGCCGATCGTCTCGGCATGCCTGCAGAGAAGATCAGGGAGATAAACATGTACAAGCCATTCGAGGAGACTCACTTCCTCCAGCCACTGAAGGACTGGTATGTACCGCTCATGTACAAGCAAGTCCATGAGGGAACCCAATATGCCGCTCGTCGCGAAGCAGTCGACAAGTTCAACGCCGAGCACAAGTGGCGTAAACGTGGTCTGGCAATCGTACCAACCAAATTTGGTATCTCCTTCACAGCACTCTTCCTCAACCAAGCCGGTGCACTGGTGCACATTTACCATGATGGTTCGGTGCTTGTGGCACATGGCGGTACAGAAATGGGCCAAGGTCTACACACAAAGATGTGTCAGATCGCCGCTCAAGCCCTTCAAGTGCCTCTCGAATCCGTCTTCATATCCGAGACGGCCACAAACACAGTAGCCAACACATCATCCACCGCCGCCTCCGCCTCCTCCGACCTAAACGGTTACGCAATCTTCAACGCCTGTGCTCAGCTCAACGAACGCCTGCAGCCATACCGCGAGAAACTCGGTCCTGAGGCGAGTATGCATGACCTCGCCAACGCAGCGTACTCCGACCGCGTGAACCTGTCCGCACAAGGCTTCTACAAAACGCCCGAGATCGGGTATACCTGGGCCAGCCCCTCCAACGAGCAGAAAGGACAGATGTTCTTCTACTTCACGCAAGGCGTGGCGGCCGCGGAAGTAGAGGTCGATACGCTGACAGGCGACTGGACATGTCTGCGTGCGGATGTCAAGATGGATGTTGGGAGGAGTATCAACCCAGCTATTGATTACGGACAGATTGAGGGCGCGTTTGTGCAGGGGATGGGGCTGTTTACTATGGAGGAGTCACTGTGGTTTAGGGGCGGGCCTATGGCTGGCCAGCTTGCTACTAGAGGGCCGGGGAGCTACAAGATTCCGGGCTTTAGAGACGTGCCGCAGGAGTTCAATGTCTCGCTTCTCAAAGACGTGAACTGGGAGAATTTGAGGACGATTCAGAGATCGAGAGGTGTTGGTGAGCCGCCATTGTTTCTGGGTAGTTCTGTCTTCTTTGCCGTGAGAGATGCTTTGAAGGCTGCTAGGAAGCAATGGGGTGTCGTGCCGCGGACGTTGGGTGACTTCAAGACTGTCGAGGAAGCTGTAAGCGCCTCAGGCGAGGAAGATGGGTTCTTGCGCCTTGAGTCGCCGGCAACTGTGGAGAGGATCAGGATGTCGTGTGCAGATCCGATTGTAAAGCGTGCTTGGGTCGTCCCGCAGGAGGGAGAGAAGAGCTTTTTCGTCGCCATCTAGGTCGAGTAACGATATTTTAATTAGTAAATTGCGGTCCTAATTGACTGGTTATGGAAACAAAGGTCTTGTAATTCAGCTATACTTCTAAAACTGTATAGCCTATCGTAATATGCAAGCGGGCTTGGCCACCCAAACTCTAATGTTATGTAGAATAAACGCCCTATCAATGCTTCCCTTGTCAACCATGATCATTATGTCTTTCTTCATCACCATCACTCATTTAGGCACTCTCAGCCTCAACCTCCCTTTCATCATCATCCACAGCACCGCTAACCAACACCTCCAACCTCCCTTTCACCTCCTTAATCTGCCCCGGCACAATCATCAGCTCCTCTTCCAGTGCCCTTAAGTGGTTCTCAGCCTTTGGAACCTCATTCTCAAGTGCAAAAAACCTCTTAGTAGCGTTAACCATCTCCGTTCCAATGAACATCAGTTGCGTCTGGGCATTGCCGACTCCCTGGCCTCCGTACTTCAGTCTCTCGTGCTCATTAGTCAGGCGCTCGATCTCCTTTCTGACTTTGGACCTCTGAAAGTTGACAGTGGTGAGAGCCTCGATGGCCATGTCAATACCGCCTGGGAGGCGTTTCTCGGATTTCTCGAGGGCCATAAGCTGGCGGTAGAGGTTGGTGACCGGGGTCCCGGTTGGGTCGAGGTATGGGACGAGGGCTAATTGTTGATCTGCTGGTTGGGCCGGCTGGTCGGCAGCGGCTGCGCAGCTGCGGCTATCCTCGAAGAGTTTGGTGATGTGTGCGAAAACCTTATCCATCTTGTCACTAAATCCGAGTCCGTTAGTCAACGATCCTCAGAGTTAGAACGGGCGAAATGTAGGAATACTAACCTGCTCATGGACTGGGTCTCCAAAGATGGATTGCAAACCCTGAGCATGTCCACAACCTCACCGCTGTCGAACCCATTTCCGAGCACGATAATCATAGTCTCGACATAGCGACCGACTTGCTGCGCGACCACCATTCTGCTACCGGCGTGACGAATCTTCACGAATGCCTCAGGTCTCAGAGCAAGACGCTCCTTCTGGTCGCAAATATCGGTGTTGAGGTCAAACAAATGGAAGGCATGGCCAACTGGATGATAGTATGGCATCCTTCCATTTGCGTCGATCGTGCCGTAAGACTGCGTGGAAGTGTTGACGGAGTAGATGTGGAATCTCATGCCAGCACCATCAATTGGTTGCGCGCCCTGCTCGTTGTTTCCCGGGGTCTTCTGCAAGCTCTTCTCTACGTTGTTCGCCTGGTTCTTTGAGTTGTATGGATCCACGAGAGGTTGGACACCCGCCTTGCTCTGCGTTCCCTCTTGTTTGTCAACAGACTGGGCTAAGGTCTTGCTCGTCGGTCCGTTTTGCTTCTCAATACACTGGATCAAGGCCTTGCTCTTCGGTCCCTCTTTCTTGGCAATTTTCTTGACCGGCGCCGTAATCTTAAACTTCGTCTTCGGTCCCTCCTCGACTTCATCCTCAGTATCATCAGCCACCTCCTGTGTGAATGCAGCAGAAGCAGTAACGTTCTTAGCCCTCGCAACCTTATGCGGCGGACTCTTGGTCTTCAACCCGGTATCGACATGCTTTCTCTTGCCTGGCGACATAGACTTGTCCATCATCTGAACTGGTGGTTCCAAACCGCCGCCCGGTGTTCCCAACTTTGGTGCACCGCGCACACTGATGGTGTTTGCCGCCTGTCTGTTGTTGCGCTTAACAGGACTTTGTGGCCTCTTGCCCGGAGTACCCTTCGGAGACGCCATCGGATTAAACTCGAAGATGTTGTGGCGGAAAGGTTGTGGATGACACAGTGGTGGCTTAGCCTGTGGTGGTGGCTGCTTGAAGATGAATGGCTGGCCTCCTGGTGGTTGGTTGTTACTGAATGGGCTGAACGTTGGCTTCGTCTCAGCAATTGTTGGTGTGGTCGAAATGTCCGAGTTCTGACCTGGAATTGGCAGGTCAACAAATGGGTTGCTGCTAGCTGACTTCTGGGTGGCGTTATAGTTGACGAGGTTGGTACCGTGTCCGGGTGGGAGGGAGCTGAAGGAGTATGGCAGTTGTGACTTGCCGAAGGTGAATGGGGTTGCAGAGTGCGCGTAGGATGCGAAGGTACTTCTCATGCTTTCCAATCCCGTCGCTCCAGATTCAAACTGTCCAGCCTGTGGCTTTGACCACATAAACTCGGGTTTGTCGTAACCACGCTGATTGAAGGCTGCATCGTCCTTCTCTGCGCCCAAAAGCGTATTGTTCTCACCAAATACAAGCTTCTTGCCAGCCAATGCGTCTTGCGCAATATTGTGCTTCTTGGCCTCATGGAAAGTCGTCCTAATCACATCCATGCTGCTGCTTCCGTTGTCCTCGTTGCCACCGTTGTCAGCGAAAGATGGGTTCATGCTTGTTTGCGTCCTGGCCTCTCTCAATCTGGCAGCCTGCCTAGTATAGATCTCGACGAGCTGGTCGTCTGGTGTTTTGCGGGCTTCAGGTGCGTTCACGATGTTTCCGATGGCCATCCTCGCATGTGGAGAGCTTGGAGGGTCCATGCCTGTTTGTCGCCTACCAGCTAGCGACGAGTTGTTGTGTTGTTCGTCGGTTGCAATTGTGAAGCCTGCGTTAGCAGGATGTGTCTCAAAGGGTTCGCTAGAACCGTATTTCGCAGTGAGATGTTCCCAACGTAAAATCCCTGGCCTCTTTGGTTGCACGGAATTGTTTGAAGGAGTAAGCGTCAGTGCCTCCGTGTGTCTTGTGGGTGTGGTGCTTTGAGTTTCGTGTCCGCAGCTGTCTGAGGTTGTGGGTTTAGCCGCGCCTTTGTTTACCAACACACTCGCATCCCCATCCACGGCACCCTCATCCTCAGCAGCACGGCAACCCGTCAATAAACCCGGCTCTCCAATCATACACCTTATAATACTACCTCCTGCTATCGCATTCATCTCACTCCCACTATTCGGCCCCCTTACCCCTTCCCAGATTCCTTCTTTCATTTTTGTGTACTCCTTTTTCAACTCGAAGCCATCAGACACTCCCACAACTGGCACTTCTCCACCTCGCATCTTCATAGCCATCAGCGATCCACGTCTGCCCAGCCGGTCACCAGATACCCCGTCAGCACCAATACTTCTCTGCCCGTCTCTTGGTGCCGGCGTCAAAGACCTCTCAATTTTGGCGCCTCCCATTGATCTCGTTGTTCGCCGATGACCGTGGGTTATTCGACCGCGTGTTGACGGATTCTTGGGCATGGCTAATTGATTGGAGCGTGGTGATATGGATGTTTTATGAATATGAAATCGGATAACCAAAAGTCTACCGGGTTGGCGATGCAATGTATTACAGGAGAGAAGCGTAGAGGGCGAACAGAAGGCCGAGGTGAGAGGTGTCTGGAGGTTGGGGGAGCTCCTACCTCCTCCCTCAAGAAGCAATTGAGGCAGGAGCCATCACTACCCCCAGGATTGAATGCAAAGGAGTTTACTTTTACGGGTTCCTGGCCGCCTGTCATGACTGTTAATATCAAGTGTTACAGTGCTGCATACTTGACCAAGTCGACTGTGGTGCACTCATCAATTCGTTATTCGAAACTACCTAAATTTCTTCAACAAGCTAAGCTTCACAAACAGAGTAAAGACACTGAAGTCCCTCTGAATCTTCATCAGCGACAAACTCAAGGCCAGTGCCCTGGCCGATGAAGAAGACATATCCTTCCTTAACAACAAGGTCCTGTCTGATTCCAGAAATTCTTCCGCTGCCCTTGACGACCGTCAGAATACCAGGACCATCAATACCCCTCAACTCCTCCACCTCACCCTTCTCCAGCTGCACATCCAGCACCTTAAATTCCCCCAACGGCGGCGCATACTCCTGCGTCTTCTTCCTCAGACTCTTGTCCGAAGGCTGTGGCTTCAGGATACTGTTCTCTGCTCCCTTATAGTCGTACGTAATAGCTGACACGAACGGCTCAACATCATTCCTCTCAGCCTTAGGACACATACCCGTCGCAAGCATGTTATCTGAGCGCGCCATACACTCCATGATATCCCCACTCAGGTAGGCATGAATGCCATCCGCAGGAATATAGAGCGATTCGCCGCGCTGAAGGGTGAGAAAGTTCATCGTCAAAACCGCGACGAGGCTTCCTGGGTCGGAGGTGCCGTATTGGTCTTCCAGTCTCCCCAGCAAGTTCATGATATATTTCTGCTCCCCGTAGCTCTCCTGCGGACTGTGCTTCAACTTCTCAAAAAGCTCCTTCACCTGCCCATCTTCCAACTTCAAGACATCCCTCACAATTCCCTTGACAGTCTCGTTACTCCATTCGTTGTCTGGAGTCTTGGGTTGGATATAGTTTTTGAGTATGGATACGTGTTCCCATAGGTATTGGATGTCGGAAAGCTTCTTAAAGCCTACGAACGCTTCGAACTTCCCCAACGCGATCGCAATCTCTGGCTTATGATTCGAATCAGTGAAAGATCCCGAGTCTTCCTGATGCAATTTCGCCGCGAGTTCCATATTTGGGTGGATCTGTAGTGGCAGCGCTTTGGCGATAGAGAGGATCTTCGGAATGAAAGGCAGCTCCTTCCCATACTTCTTCAGCACCCTCTCCCCAATCATCCTTTGGGCATTGTCATTCAAGTGATGTTGGAGCTGCTCTCCGTCTGACAATAGACGGGCTGGCAAAGATGGGTATGTTCCCATCCACATCTCAGAGTATGGCTTGCCTTTCTGAAGTCTGAAAGACGCGGCTGGGGCTGCGCTGGCGTACTTTGCTGCTAGGGAGTCGGCGCCGATTTTGCCCCAGGGGTCTGATTTGGTGTCGCATTCGAGTTGTAGGATTGAGGCGGACATTGTGAGGTCTAGTTCAGATAGTGTTGGTAAAGTGTTTGGGTATAATTCGTGTTATTCGTTAACTGATTGGTCGTCTTGTGTTCGTCTGTCGTTTCGTTTCGTTGTTTAACTGGTTTTGAGCAGTATGGAGTGGTGCGACGAGAAGAAGGCTAAGGGATAGATCGGATTGATATAGCAATAGAAAAGAACCTACATATCCATTCCATCCGCTTCCTCAGCCGAGGTTGCCAATGACGTTTCGCACTCTTGTTGATCTCCCATGAAGTGACGTTGGGCTTGATAATCCTCCAATACCGACCGGGCGGGTTGACAACAACATTGTTCCTTGCCAGCTTCCTTGCATTAAACGACCACTCCTACCAAACGACAAAAAACACAGCCGTCAGAAAAATGGCTTAACTCACCTCCTTCAACGAGGTGTTGCTCAACAACGACAGACTAAGTTAATGTTTTTTATAGCTAGATCCCTAGCATTTTGACTCCCCTACGAGTTTTATATACACTTCTGAGTTATGGGAGGTGTCGTTGAACGACCATAGCAGAAACCGTGGTTACCCGATCTGCATGCTCTCAAAAATTGAGGGATGGCAGATTAAGTTACAGTGCAATTCTGCACTTCACCTCAGCTTGCTTGCTCACACCCGGCGCTCAGCCACACATAGAGAGCTGTCAACACATAAGGAACGGCCAGGTCTTCAAATAGACCATCGAGGACAAAGGGCAAGGAGTAAGTAGTACATCACACCTTTCCTTAATGTTCCGGTCCAGTAAAACAATTGCTAAACCGGTTAAATACAAGAGACTAAGATGAAATAAAAATCGAGAAGGAAAGACTGAAAGTGATAATGAGAGACTGAAAGTGATAATGAGAGACTGCAAGCTGAGAATGACAGGACCAAAGCGGGGGCTTGTAATGGTGTAGATAGGATGAAAGATGGAGTGGCAGTGCTCGCGAAACTGTCTAGCTTCTTCGGCAGCTTGCGGACGTGTTGTTGGACGCGAGGAATAAGCGTAAGGCAAACGTTGACATAGAGCATGGGAACTATGGAGACGTAGAAGACGTACAGGAAAATATGGGAGAGTAGGGGAGAGTATGGGAGAGAAAGCGAGGATTGTGAGCGGGTTGTCTATGTTGACTGGAACGCTTATTAAGGATGGCATGGTGGTGGGTAGGTATGATGAAAGACGTCACGTCATAAGCACATAAATTGATACAAATCGTTGGATACACCTATTACATCTATCCATACCAGCCGTATCTTTTCTCTTGACTCCTCTTGCATTGAATTGCCATAAATCCGCTAAATAGGGTAACAAATTGTAAACATCGACCGTATCAAAATATGTCCATAAATCCTCTACAAGAAGCGAAGTGCCAGTGTCCAAGCGTACTGAGCAATCTTGACGTTTAATTAGAGCCTCGGATGAAGATTAATTTAGTAACCGAAGAAACCCTTTGCAGTTGGGGCCGGCTCAATTGGAGCACCAGTTCCGCTTGGACGGGACTGGGTGATGAATCCCGAAGGTCCAGCGTTGCCGGTTGCGTGTGGAGCAGTAGCATTCTCGTACTTCGTTGGGACAACAAAGATGACGTCATCAACAATGACTGGCTCTGGCTCCTCAGCGACTGGCTTAGCCTCCTCAGTGTTGTCCTCGACCGGAGCTGGGACAGCTGGGACACCAGTAGCCTCTGGGAGCTCGCCCTCTGGGCGGTCGGTGGTGGTAGCGTCCTCGTTCTCAGCCGGGGTCTCGCTAGTGGAGTCGTTGTCCTCAATGGCGGATGGGGCTGCGGTTCCGGTAACGGTGACGGTGGAGAGTGCAATGGTCTCAGTGACGGTGACTGGGGCTGGGCAGTCCTCGGCTCCCTCGGCTCCCTCGGCTCCCTCAGCTGGGGTCTTGTTGTCGGTTGGGACCTCGTTGTCAGAGCCGGATGGGGTCTCTGGGCAAGACTCGCCGTCTGGGCAGGCTGGGTTGGAGCCCTCTGGGGAAGCGTCGGAGTCGGAGGCGGTTGGGTCGGCTGGGACGGTGACGGTGCGGGTGGAGGTGGTGGTGGAGGAGAGGGTGGTGGTCTGCTCTGGGATGACTGGAGCGATGACCGTGACGGTATCTGGGCTGTTGTCGTAGGTGATGTACTTGGTCTATCAACCAGTTAGTCTAATTCGATTTCATGCAGGAAAACATTTGGGCACATACGACGTGGTCAGAGGTGGTCTTGGTGTTGAAGTATGTGGTGGTGATGACAGTCTGGGAGGTCTCTGGGCCGAGAGTGTAGCTCAAGACAGTGGACTCAGTATCTCCAACTGGAGTTGGCTCTGGTCCATTTGGAGAAGCATTAGACTCCTCGACGACTGGGACAACCGTTTGGGTGGCCTCAACAACAACTGGCGCGGTGGAACCCGCGCTGGCAATGACGGAGGAAGAGATGGCATCGGCCTCAGTGACTGGGCAGACAATGGTGGTCAAGTCAATGGTCTTGGTAACGACATCAACAGTGGCATCCTTTCCACCGCAAGTGGTCTCAGTGATGTTCTTGCCGCAGTTGGTGATCGTGTGGACGATAGTCTGGTGGACAGTCAAGGTGGTAAGTGGCACGGTCTCCGCCGTGGTTGGGGGAGTGGTCATTGCCGAGGTCATGGTCTCGTTGATGGCACGACGGTGGTGGAAGCGGCGAGCATGGCCGTGGGAGTCAGCAGCAGCGAGGGCCGCGAAGAAGACGGTGGAAACAGCGGCGATATGCATCTTGGCTGGTTTATTTCGAGTTTCGATATGTAAGACCTGCTTGTCGAGACGGAGCGATCTCAATCGAGATATGTCCGTTAAGACGAGGGTGCTTGGATGTAGATGCGGTAGTATGTGCGTTGAGGATAATGAGCGAAAGTCAATTCCGCTATGTGAAGCTCGGTGAAAGAGTGTACAGTAGTTGAAATCGAGATCGGCACCTGGCTGAAAAGACTACAAAAGAGTGTGGTATCGTCGAGACGAAAAGTGTATATTTGTGATCGTGGTTAAGAAAGAAGAGAAGAGAAAGAGAGTGAGAGGGAGGGATACGGGATGGGTATATCAGCGCCACCGGCTGTGAAATCTTGCTCCAAAACCCACCTTTAGCGTTTGGCAATTGTAAGAGCCAAGAGTACATCTTGCAGGGAGCATCAGGGGGCTTTGTGGGCACAACTGGGACGTTGACCTGCAGTGGCTTAGTTTCTTATTTTCCAAAGCTGAGGAAGGGTGCTGGAGTGGAGTTGTTGCTGCCCCAAGACTCCGCCAATGCCGTATTTCAGGATGCTGTCAGGGAACACGGTGCCCCTTTTCATTGGCCGACGCCCGTTTGTGCCCGTCAATTCAACGCGGCACATTGGATCGACCAGCGCTAGCTCAGGGACACGAAACGTCTCAGGGGTCGACTTGTGCTTGGCACGATGTGCTGCGTTTCACTAACGAAATGCGATGTATCTTTGATGCGACGAGCAGGCGAAATGATACTTCCTCGTTTGTATTTTGGCGAGGACGGCGCTTCTCTGGGAATTTTGAAAAGAGGACAGGCAGGCGGCAGAGCCAGGCACGACTTCTCTTGGCGAGCTTCTGATGCTGTGCGAGTCTTCCACCACAGCCAATAAATTTGACAGCTGAACTGACAATTTGACATCTCAAGAGCGTCATTGAGGTCCTGCTGTGGTTTGTCACTTCGTACCACCTTACGTGGCCAAAGCAACTCGCCGACTTGTGGCCTTGCCTTTGCCAGCTCCAAGAATCGTGATAGGAGCATGGGCGCGTTTCAGAGACGCGGAAGATATCAGGATTTGCCGAGGCGCCGGTTTAGACGGTTTAGGCGTTAAAATCGAGCAACACGAACGCTGACGACAACAGACGAAGCTTACACGAGTCAAAGGAACCCATTGTCCGCTCTTGAGTTCAAAGACGGCGATACTCTCGTCAGTACCGTTGAGACTGACTTTCCGATCTCAGCAACCGTCCATCCCTCGCCCGTCCCGGCAGCGGAACAAACACGGGTGAGGCTTCAATTGCACATGGTGAGCACGTCCCGCCAGCGCCATGAAGCGGAGGTATCTCAGCCACATGCATCTAGACTGACGCCGTCTTCCTCCCAACAGCCTCCGCAGCTTGCGCAGCGTCATCAGATAACATCCACATCACCTAAAACAAGCTCATCTCAAAGTCAATAGTTAATCAGTAGTTCCAGTTAGCATATACCTATCCAGCCCACTCATTAAAAGTAAAACGGAGAGGCTTATATTGCCTAATCAGGGGAATTTGAAGATGGCTCAGCCTCAATCCCCCAACTCATCTTCCCCATCAGGTCTCCACTGAGGCCTCGTCGAACCTCGTTAGCTCCACACTCATCACTGCATCATTTGCTGCGCGTTTTGTTCTTGACGATCAGGAGCCGAAAGTTCCACACTCGATGCGCAGCCTGGTCCGTTGATTGAGCAATCTCATCGGATAACGACGATCAAACATTTAGAAACTGTTGGTCCATGCGAGACGGCGAGACGGCGACACGGCGACACGACTTGGAGTACGAATTCGACAAACCGACCTGCTCTCTCGTTTCTCTCCCACAAGAGCAAACTTGGCAGAACGAGGACTAGTGAAGTCGCTTTCTCGCCTCTCTCAACTCTCCCGTTTTGACTTCCTCATCGTCTGCCTCTACCGCTTGTCAGCCAGTATCGCCGTTCCAGCCGTTCTCCTATTCTCTTTGGTCTCTGGCTTCCCTCTTTACCCTCCTCATCAATCATCGGCATGATCAGGACTACATATGTGCCAAGTGCAAAGGCAGTCGTCGAGACGAGTCTCCTGCTTCGTTTCCCATTTTCTGGCCAAAGTCCTGTTTCACGGACTACATAACTTCCTGGTTAGACCAGAATAGAGCACTTGACGGCAGATAAATATTTCATGACGAAAGCCGTACGCGCGTATGCGCGAGGTCCTGGCATTAACGAAGCCATCAAAACTCTATGCAGAAGAACACTTAGACAGTAGATTCAAACTGTTAGACGAACACGTTCATGCGCTCCTAATCTCGAGCCTTCAGATTTCTACTCTGACACGCCATACACTCTCTGCTAATCAGCTAAGCAACCAGCTCATGTTGCGAAGCACAATCGCAAATTTACAGTACATTTCTCCTCAGGTTGCGAACATGCCTGGCGCTCATATACTCGGAAAGAGACATTAGGTTGAACTGCTGAGTTGAACTACCATGAGTTGAACTGCTATGAATCAACTGGTACCAAAGCAACCGCCTAAGGACTTGGGTTGTACGGTACTTCCCAACAACTTTAAGCTCTTGGCTTAGTACCCCATATTCTCCACAGGACGCCTCTCTGCTCCAGCACCAATAAGTGAACCGAGGATATTCGTATGACACTGCGGCTAAGTCTCATGTTTTTAAAGCTCGCTGTTCTATGATTTCACACAGCAGCTGAGAAATGATATGTCTCTATCACCATCAACTAGTGTTAGAATCGATTTCGTGCTGTCTTGAAGCTCTCATGTTGCCACCAAGACGCGTTTATGCTGCTAGCAATCCTCTGAGATATTCGGTAAGACCTCAGCAATGAGAGAGCAGAATCCGTGTTTCTCTTGTTTCCTGAATTGCTCTTTTTCTCGACCCTCGAGTACGCTTTTGTGCTCCTTATATACTGCGAGTCTAGTAGAATTGACCTTGCTGCTTCGTAACTGACTGATGAACATCCAGACTATTGAGGATACATCGCAAAGTACTTCCCAAAGTACTTCCCAACATCCAATTCACGCCTGGTTAAAACGCGAAGAAAGGAAAGAAAAAGGGTTGAAGGGATAAGAGCACAAATTAGGAAATGAGAACACCATATGGGTCCGGTCATGCTCCTTAGCAAAGCTTACTTCGCCACCATCTTAACCATCACCAAACCAAATAACTGCTCAAGTGTCTCGCGAACTTTGATTCCCAACACTCATCTCAATCTCACGCTCACAATAAAACACTGAAACTTCAACCACTTCCCGGTTCTTACAAACAGCACATATTTAACCAGATGAGGGCCGTATGACTAACGGAAGCCCAAAGGAGTTGGGCTTCGGTCGAGCAGGGCTTGGAAGTTTGGTGAGTGTTTACTTTACCTGGCTTGCAGTTTTTGTTGAAACCAACGATGTGTCTGATCAACTAGTTAGCAACATCAACCCCCTCACCACCAATGAGAAACTGTAACTGAGTGGCACAACTCCCGATCTCGATTAGATATATATACTTCTCCAATGCCCCTTCATTTATTTTCTTTACAACAGCAAATTCATGACAATCAACCGGCGAATTAACTAAACCGAGAAATTGAAAGGGACATGCAGACACTCCGGCCACCTTGAGATTCGAGACTACTTACAAGATCGTTGGAACTGCTTCCTGCTGTCAACATGCTGTCAACATGTTATTATCCCCTGACACTAGTAACCCCTTGGCAATTTCCACAGCTCGACGATTAGAAATCTCGTCCTTGGAATCATTCCACAGAGGTTTGCAAATTGCAGAAGCAGCAGCAGGCTCACATTTTTGTTTTCGTGGGCGAAATTGTCTTCTCTGTTTGCCTCCATTTTGCTAATATGGGAGTTTATATGTCACAACCCTCAAAACATGTTGGGTCCGAGCCCTCGACCCGATTGGTCAAACGACTCTAACTATCAAGAGGTCGACAGCACATAGTCAACACTCTTCCAAGCTGCCTGCTATAAAGTCGGCATATCCACTACAGAGCTACTTTACTGGTTAAGAAATAACTTCGATAATGGCGTCTCTAGTATGAGCGCCATCTCGCTAGTTTTTCTAAGAGTTTTCCAGCAACTCCGGAGTGGCAATCGGAGAGCGTTACTGGACTTCATACCTTCACAAGCAAAGAATTACCTGGATGTGTTTACTGGTTGTCTTCAAATGCTTCACGTTTTCATCCAACTCATTCTTCCAAACACCTATATACCCCTCCATGCTTGTTCTTCCCCAATCTCCATCAAGTGACAGAATATCAACCAGAACTCAGAACATGAGCCTGTGACGGGAGTCAAAATGTGAAATGGCTATATGAGATTTACTCGTGACACCTTCAAGTTCAGTTTGGAGGTCTTGCCCGACAGATTGGGAACAGTGGCTAGATACCAATCTACAGTATCAGCATCACGGGGCGTCCAGTATCACTAGGACACGCAGTCGTAATCGTTATGCTGCCGAGAGTATGCAATGAGAAAGTAAGCAACGATAACACAGGCAAAAATGCTGATATCCTCAACATGGGACCATAATTTCAAGGGGCTCAAGGCAAAAAAAGGCACGACCGTGTCACACAATGCCTCGAAGAATGTTAGGTTCCCGGTTGAATTGGGTTATATTTTTCTGCTTTTTTTATCTCCCTCTCAACCTCATTCATCTACCAAAAAGTGGCAGACAATCTTATTTTCAAATCGCTAGGAAAACGCCGTTTATTTTGGGTATCCGGTTGATGGACTACCCAGTCCTCTCATGCTGTTGAACCCTCCCAATCCCGCCATGGCCCGTAGACCATGGACTTCTTTTTTCCCCAGAAAACGCCGATGTTGAGATCGTTCGCTGGTCAAATCAATCCCATATTAAAATTCCATTATTTCATAATCGTGTCATGATGCTTCGAACAACAACTTAGTTCTTGGCGTACTTGGCGCGGAAAAACTTGGCGGCGTTGACCATGTTGGTCAAGGCGACCTTGGTCTCCTTCCACTGGCGGGTCTTGAGGCCGCAGTCTGGGTCGATCCAGAGCTGCTCTGGCTTCAAGAACTGCAGCATCTCCTCGATGCGGTCCTTGATCTCCTGTTCGGTTGGGATACGTGGGGAGTGGATGTCGTAGACACCTGGGCCGATGTGGCGTGGGTAAGCCTCATCGACGAAGACCTTCAGGAGCTTGGCATCAGACTTGGAGTTCTCGATGGAGAGAACATCGGCGTCAAGAGCGGCGATCGCGTAGAAGAAGTCTTGGAACTCGGAGTAGCAGAAGTGAGAGTGGATCTGGGTAGAGTCCTCAACACCGGCAGCAGAGAGACGGAAAGACTTCACGGCCCAGTCGAGGTAGGCAGTGCGCTCCTTTCCGGCGCGGAGTGGGAGACCCTCACGCAGAGCTGGCTCATCGATCTGGATGACGGCGACACCAGCAGCCTCAAGGTCAACGACCTCGTCACGGATGGCAAGAGCAAGCTGCTCAGCCTGGACGGACTGGTGAACATCGTCACGTGGGAAGGACCATCTCAAGCAAGTGATTGGGCCGGTCAACATGCCCTTCATTGGCTTCTTGGAGATGGAGACGGCGTACTTGGACTCCTTGACGGTCATTGGAGCTGGGCGGGAGATGTCACCAACAACGATTGGTGGACGAACGCAGCGGGAACCGTAAGACTGAACCCATCCGTTGGTGGTGAAGGCATAACCATCGAGACGCTCACCGAAGTACTGAACCATGTCGTTACGCTCTGGTTCACCGTGGACGTAGACATCGAGGTCAAGCTCCTCCTGAACCTTGACGACATCCTGGATCTCCTTCTCGATGAACTTCTCATACTCAGCAGCAGTGATCTCACCCTTGGTGAACTTATTGCGGACGACACGGATGTCCTTGGTCTGTGGGAAGGAACCAATGGTGGTGGTTGGGAACAATGGGAGCTTGAGCTTCTCTTGCTGTTGGGCAATGCGGACTGGGAACTCAGACTTGCGGTTGTACATTTCTGGGGTAACCTTGGACTGACGCTCCTTGACAGCTGGGTCGTTGGTGCGCTTGGAGGTAGCACGGCCCTGGACCGACTTGGCGTTGGCCTCGAGCTGCTCACGGACGGAAGCTGGGCCCTCAGTGACGGCCTTGGCGATGATAGCAATCTCCGTGGCCTTCTCGACGGCAAAGGAGAACCAACCAGCGATCTCAGCATCGAGCTTCTTCTCGGAAGCAAGAGTGTGTGGGGTGTGGAGAAGGGAGGAAGAGGTGGCAACAATGACGCGCTCCTTGCCGACCTTCTGGATGGCGGACTCGGCGATTTCGATGGCCTGCTTGAAGTTGGTCTTCCAGATGTTACGTCCATCGACAACACCTGCGGAGAGGATGGTCTTTGGGCCGAGAGCGGAGGCAACATCCTCGAGCTGCTCTGGGTTGCGGACAAGGTCGACGTGGACAGCGTAGATGTCCTTTGGAAGGACGTCCAAGTTGTGGACGATGTCACCGAAGTAGGTGGCAAAGACAATCTTTGGGATGGCATCGCCCTCCTTGGCAAGAGCCTCGTAGGTTGGCTTGAAGGCAGCCTTGACGGCAGCTGGGAGATCGAAGACCAAGGTTGGCTCATCAATCTGGACGGTCTCAGCACCGGCAGCCTTGAGCTGCTTGAGGAGGTCAATGTAGACTGGGACAAGCTTGTTGATCAGGGAGATTGGCTCGACGGTCTGGCCACGGTCGGCCTTTCCGAGAGCAAGGAAGGAAACTGGTCCGACAAGGACTGGGCGGGTGATGATACCGGCCTCCTTGGCCTCGTTGAACTCAGCAACAGCCTTTGGCTGGGAGGTGAGCTTGAACTCCTGGTTGTCCTGGAGAGTTGGCTTGACGTAGTGATAGTTAGAGTCGAACCACTTAACCATCTCGAGGGATGGGACATCAATGTTCTCCTCTGGCTTCTGCAGACCACGGCCCATGGCGAAGTACTCGTCAACCTTGTTCAAGTTGTACTTGGTATATCTCTCTGGGATGGCCTGAAGCAAACATTAGCATTTGTGTAAAGCTTGGCGGAATATGTTTGGTATGACTTACGTTGAAGTCCTGGATGTGGGCAAGGACCTGATCGTAAAGAGCAAAGTCGTTGGATGGAATGATATCAACACCGGCATCCTTCTGGATCTTCCAGTGAGCAAGACGGAGGCGCTTGGCCTCAGCAAGGAGATCATCCTGGGAGATCTTGCCAGCCCAGTAGTTCTCCGTGGCCTTCTTCAAGTCACGGTTGGCACCCATGCGTGGGAAACCGAGGATGGCGCTGGATGGGTGTTAGTTATCGATCTCGAAAATATCGATTGAGCCTATAATGAGGTTGTACATACGATTGAACCATCTTCGCGGTTGTGTGGATGGATCTAGGGGTGATTTGTTTTGGTAATGTGTTGTAGAGAATCTTCCGTAACAATGACGGTGAAGATATGATCGTGGGTTGTTTAGATCTGAGGAGAAGATCTAGAGTATTGTAGAGGTAGAGGAGTAGTAGAGGAGATGAAGAAGAGAAGGAAGAAAATCAAAGAAGGGGGAGCGGTGAACTTATGGTCGAGGATCTGGAGGGGCTTGCGATGAGCTGCTGCACTAGTGGTGGGATGGTGGGGTATGGAAGCGAAAACGAGAGGACGAGCAAGACAGCAATTGCGTGATTCGCCCTGACCTCCGACTTCGCCAAGCAATCTGGGTGCCTCAAAGGTGTCTCACCCTCAGGCACAAAGATTCCAGTTGGTCAGGAACGCCTCACCCACATGCAAAGGAATGACCACGACTTTGTCTTTCTTTCTTTCTCATCTTTACTTCACCTGTGTTCTGTGTCCTTGCTACTGTGATGAGTCGACGATGACTGCGACTTCCGATGATGCCGCCGAGGATGAGCTGTCAACGTCACAACCAGCTGTCACTGAACAGAACGTCTCCACCTCCGCAAAGCGATAAGGATCGTAGCGGCAGGACGAACTCACTGAGATGTTGTCAACTGCGATGCTCGTAGCAATGGTGTAGAGTAAGAGCGCTCATATGGTGTTTCTCGCAGCTATTCGGTTAGTATATCTCATCCAGTTTTTCCCTACGTTCTTCAATTTCACGATTCAGTATTTCCATTCTGAGGCATTCTATTACCGTATCTCTCGCACAAATGGGTGGCAATAAGGCGTGCTGCATCAGGGGCGGGGCTCCATCGCCAGACGGCATCGCGCCCCGCCCAGTCGTTATCGCTGCCGGCTCGGAGGCACCAGAACCGCAGCTCCATGAAGCCGACAAGCATCAACCGGTTGGCCCAGCAGTACCAGTATTGTCATGGCCATCCCGATTTTCGAAGGCGGAGGACGAAGGCGAATTGCACGCCATCTTTGATCAACCGATTGGTGGTGATCCATCCGACGTCGAAGTCGAGAGTAGCATCATTCCGAACAGATTTAGTGCAGTGAGGAACAAATTGAAGAGACATCTTTCCAGAGATTCTATTGTGAGAGTCAGCAACAGCCGAACCAGATCATCCGTAGGAACGAGTGAGGAGGAGGTCGCACGTCGGGCGGAGCTTAAACACATCCGGAAGAAGAGAATTCTCGATGAACTGGGAAATTCGAAAGCATACGATGAAGATGCCAAATCGGTTGGCACAAGTGCCTTTGATACATATTCCAAAAGAGTGATAAGCAATCCCAGCACGCAGAATGCCAGCGTTGTTACCAGCGCCGTTGTGAGCGCTGCCGCCACTCCTGCCACTCTAAGTCGCCGACACAGTTGCTCAACGACAGAGAAGCCTCCGCTGGCCTTGGAGAATGCTTTTGACTATGGAAGAAGAAGACGTAGTTCCGTGCCAGATACTCCAGCACCGCCTGTTTTGAAGCCTATCATATTGCCAACTGTCGATGATCCTGGCTCAAGACGATCGTCCTGGAGGCTGTCGTTCTCGGCGGAGGGCCGCAGAGCGAGTTGTCTGAGAGCACTGAGTCAGGACCATGGCAGCCGTCAGGAACAGTCAAGAAGCCGGAGCACGGCGGAGCAGGAAATCATTCATACCGGTAAGAATACCGTTGATGCGCATGAAGCTATAGCGCCGTCATCGCCAGTGACACCACTCACCTATATGAAATGGACAAAAAGCCAGAACCTAGGTTTAACACCAGCGGCTACATCTCATGATCATGTCCATGTCGCAGGTGCTCATCCACATGATGATCATGATGCCGCTCAGACGAGAACTAGAGCATCGACCACCTTTGGCGGAGTAGATGGCCACCAGGAGCAGAGCTTGAGACGTGATGATATCTGGGCACGCATAGAGGCTGATCCAATGGGGCCAGAAGCTTGCCGCATGCTCGGAGAGGACGTCAATAGCAGGCATCAAATAAGTAATCTCAATGACAAGCCGCTTATCGACATCGATAAAACTGACCACAAAGACGCTGATGCCAACTGTAGTCGACCTGATTCGGGAGTTATCCCGCTTCATAAACTTCGCATCTCGCATTTGCTTGCTTCCCGAGGGCCGACTAGCAATCCCTCATCTAGGCAGTCATCGAGGGCAGAGAGCTCCCACACACTCGACACCACCACCGAAGAGAGTTTTCTACTTATTAACAATCGAAGGTCCAGATTCTTTCGAAAAACCTCAAGCTCAGGGTTAACAGAGGGCAAAATACCACCAAGCTGGGGCCAGGTTCTGCAACAAGATGGTACCTCCTCCGTTTACCTGTCCGATGCAGCCGCCACAACCATCAAGTCCGCATCAGGTCATCGTGCCATCGATTCAATGCCAGCTATCTCAGTGCCGAAATACCCATCAAGGTACAGTCACGTTACCACAACAAATCTTGTGATCGACCACCCAAGATCGCGTCCGCGGAATGTTCCCCAGGATCGCATTGACGTTGTCTCCATCCCACCTGTAGTGTTAACTTCGCCGGACGAGGCCACCCAAGTTCCCCTAACAAGAACGAGAAAGCCGCCTCCACGCTCCAGCAAACGTTATATGGGACGCAGCGAAAGCGACATCAACATCGCCGGCTTCCTCGGCATGAAGGGTCTCTTTCCCTCTCGTCGGGCGAGCAAAGAAGTTACGCATGCGCAGCCAAGACATCATATCCTTGCTCAGAGAAAGACGTCGAGTACTGTTACTAGTGTTTTCGTAGAGCAGTTGGATCAGGTCCAACCAGTGCGGAAATCGAGCTCTCGCTCCTCATTCCTTTCTGCTATCGGCCTTCCGAGGCTTGGAAAGGGAGCGACGAGGTCTTATGATGGGAGTAGTTCGGTAGATTACAGCAACTCTGTGCCTAAACGAAAGCCATCAAACCTCAAGCTGTACAATCTGCCGAAACCGGGGGAGACAGAGTTAAGTCCCCGTCGTGCTTCAAGTCAGAGGGAGGCTGGGACGCCGAGTCTGTGGCAAACGACGGAGATGGAGACGAGTGAGCAGATGTGGCATCGAGCTATCCGGCAGAGTATTGATGCGAAGGCGTTGGGGATACAGAGGGAGTTTGCTATTCAACCGAGTCCGACGACGAGACCGAGTATGGCGTTGCCGAAATTGGTTAAGGAGTTGAGGAATAGCAACCTCGCGAATATCGCTGATGATAGTGAGAGTGATGCGGATGAGACGACACTGCTTAGTCGGACGGCGATTGACCATTCGGCGTTTGAGGTGCAAGATGGACATACTCCTAAGTTCAAACTTGATGTGCCGAAAATTACGTTTCAGAAGGCAGAAAGTGTGGCGATGACTTTTGGACAGACTGCTTTGACTGAGCAGTTGGCAATACAAGGCATGGGAGGGGGGACAGGACGGCAGCTTTTAGATACGCAGGGGCCGGGACATGGTGCTTTGACGCCGATAAGCATACATGCGCCTGATTCGGGTAAATCGAGTCGCACACCGGCTGAGGTGAGATTGGTTGATGCTTTCTTTTCTTGTTGTTTGCATTTCTTCGAGGTTACTGGTTCTTGAAGCCCTGCTAACGATTTTTTGAAGGTCTTCCAGCGAGCTTCCCAAATCTCAAAAAGCTCGTTTACCCGCAAAGTGACGCCACCACAGAGCTGGGCCAAATTTCCTTCTCACACTCGTGACGAACGATGTGGCTCCACAGGACCAGCAGATGCCGTGGAGACGCAGGATTTCGCTACCGTCGTCCTCGAAGATGGAACCGAAGTCTTTGTCACCGGACAACGGAAACACCTACACCACCACCGTGAGGGTCACTCCCACGGCCACCATAACCACTCCCTGCCTGAACGAGTCACAATGAAGATCCGCACGAGTCTTGACAGATTGAGGACGAAGCAAGCTACGATGACCAATGATGCCGTGCTTGGACGGAGGAGTAGCACGAGCGCGGGAGGGCATCTTGAGGCACCCGAGTTGGAGTTGTTGCCGATGCTTGGGGTGAGAGGTGATCAGGAGGTGAAAGAGGTTGAGAGGGATGCGGCGGAGGAGGGTCGGATCAGGGAACGTATGACGAGGATGACGTTGCTGCAATCGGATGGCGGTAGTGAACATATCATCGATGTGGCTGAGGGCCATACGGAACTGCTTAAAAGTGGAAAGGTTGGGATAGGCGAGTCAAAGTTCTACTCAGACTGCCTGGACTCCGATATTTCACGCGCCTTTTCCATCCGTTCACACACCACTATTAACCCAGAGGAATTTGGCTCCTGGGATGAAAGCTTACTCAGTGGCGAAGAGAAGGTGTTGAGTCAGAAAGGTAAATATGGGACGTGGTCCGGACGCGAGAGAGGCAAGATGGCGGATAGGCTCCTGGAGGGAGTTGAGAAAGAGCACGGTTGATTTTGAGAAGCAGGCTAGGTTGATGGAGGAGAGGGAGCGGTTGTTGGTGTTGAGGAAGGTGGAGAGTTTGCTTGCTGGTGTTGGTGCTGGTGGTATTGCTGCGGAGAAGAGCAGACAAATTGTTGGGGTTGAGCAGGTTTGAGGGTGGGGAGGTGAAGGTGCTGTTGGTGTAGGCGCTGAGCATCGGTTTGAGAATGAATAGTTTTTACTGGTTAGTGGATAGATTATTGACGAAAACAAGAGTACCTATGCAAACCTCACTCTTTTTATATTGCCCTATGGCGTCAGCGAATAGTGGGTGACTTCCTACCGACCCTATTCCTGAAAAAAAAAAAATTCATACCCTATTAGTCGGTTTACGACGTACTATGTTATAACCCAGACAGGGAGTCTCCGCAATTGAAGGACCCAGTACTATACGGCAAGTAGCGTCGTATCGAGAAGTGATGAAATAAAAACTTTTTGAGCCGAGGGCGACCTTCAGACCAGCTTGCTGTTCCACATTCTCAACACAGGATACTCTATACCAACAAAAACACCCAGATCACAAACTTGACTCTTCTTTTCGAACGTGTTCTCCTATGAGGTGATGGAATGAGGATCCACAGAGGTGTGTGAGAAAGGTGTCAGAAATTGACAAAAAGATTGCTCTCTGCAAGGCTCGAACTTGCGACCTTAGGATTACTAGGTAGTTATCTACCGTGTCATATTGAGGATATGAGACCTACGCTCTACCAACTGAGCCAAGAAAGCGAAGTTTTGTTTCTGTTGAAAGTGCACCCGACTCTGTGTACATATATCACATAAATTGTTGTAAGGTGTCGTGGTGAGCCCGGCGGCGACAGCCAAGTTATGACCACAGTTGCGTAGTACAATCCGCAGTAGATATAGAGCCGTTTAGAGTATGGTAAGTCTTACTTAAACTTGTCTACAGGCTGCAGTACCGACGTGCGCAAGGAAGTTGCAAAAAGTGTGCTTCTTCTGGGGTCATGGCGCCGACCGCCGACCGTAGCTGAAACTGGTACGCGGTTTGTAGCTGGGTTTGAAACTAACAACCCTCAACTGTCGTTTCTCCAGAGCCTTGCATACGGAAAAAGCTTGCTGATCTCCCTGTCACCGTGGGACCTCCGAACTGAAAAGAGGGAACTGTCGCCGGTGGCAAAGCATCTGTGCCGACAAGATGATATATTGCCCATGCTCGAGGCCCCGTGACACCATCCCAACATCTCAATCGATGTCGAACACTGAAAACTTGACAAACACGCTTTTAGCCATACCGCTTTGTATCTTCTAGCACCCAGCAATTTCTACATATCAATACTCTCATTAAACCTCAAGACCCCATTCCCCTTCAACACACCATCAATACCCTCGGGCAGTCTTGGGAACGGATTGTCTCGATCAGCTTTCGTCGTCTCCGTACTTTTATCCGTCACCAGAACCAATCCATCTGCCTTCACAGCATTTATCAGACTTGGTACCATGTCCTGCATAACAGTCAGTAAGATGTTCCTCCGCTCTCAAAAATGAGTGGAGATTGAAGGACGAGAAAAAGCGACGTACAAAAAGCCTACTACAACAAACCACCCCCATCAAATTATTATCTTTTGCAACCCTCACCGCCTCCTTAACACTCGTCGTCCTGCGCCCATCACTCACCACTCCCTCCCCATTCCCATTACCCACCCCATCAACCCCACACGTCGCACCCTCCCTCCCCAAATCATTACAAAGGAACACCGGGAAATTAGGCTGTTTCCAGTTGAGCGCGGTACAAACCACAGAATTATACGCTGTGAACACGATACTGCGCATGTTATCCGGATTCTTGGCGCGCAAGTCGCGCGTATGCTTGAAGACGACGGAGAGGATGGAGTCGGCAAAGGTGTTGATGTTTACTGTTGGGCCAAGACAGAGCTTGGCTTCTTCTTCGGTGGTGGGGTAGAGGATTTGTAGGTCTACGTGCATTCCAAGCGGAAGCAGATTCAGTGCGTCCCTAAGCGAGATCGCACTCTGCGCAAGAACGCGGTGGCAGAAAGCTGCTTCCTCGAGTGGCATGGAAGGCAGACGAGCAAGTTCGGAGGAGTTGGAAGGCGCCGAGGCGAGGAATTGTGCGTATGTGAGGCGGCTAATTGGCAGCTCAAGCCCACTATGCTTCATAGTCCATCTTGGCCAAAGCACCGGAATACCCTCACAAGTATGCTGCACATAAAGCTGTATATAATCACCACTTAAACTCGAGCCCGTGATCATCGTATTCGCGTTCTCGAGCTGGCTGGTAGCTTTCCAGTATGTTTCGTAATCCGTGAACTCAAGTGGTTTACCAGAGAACGGCTTGATGACTTGGAAGTTAAACGCTATTTGGCCTATAGCTCTTAACCTTGGGTCGAAGAGTGGGAGGCAGCAGCGGCCGGAGCTGCTGGCGTGAGCTTTGAATGTACTTGGGAGCGCCACAGTCTTGGCAATGACCTTTGCGCCGTAGGTAGGAAAGATGTCGAAGTCGATGGCGAAGCTGTCCAAATCCTCGATCTGGAAGGATATTATCCTCGTGTCTTCCTGGAACGGCAGTAGAATGTTCTTTGGGATCAGATCGGAGAGTTTCGACGAGATAGTGAGGCGTGCGGCCGGGTATTTACTGTCGTGGAAGAAGATCATAGGTGGCTCACCAGCGATGTCATCGAAGCTGACTTGCACGAATGTCTTGCTGTCCAAGAAGTTGTGGCCGTAGCGACGAAGTGGGATGATGGGTGGTGGGAGAGACAGGTCTGGAATCCCATCCAGATCTATGCTCATCGGCATTGGTGCAGTGCTTGTAAGCATTGGCAGAATTTGACCAACTTGAACCGATGTTGGGACCTTTGCAGGTTTGGCAATGGACGAGAGGAGTTTCATACACTCCAAATGACCTTCCCATGCCGCGTAGTACATTGCTGATAGGTCCTTTTCATCAACAATATCTGCGCGAGCCCCAACCTCAAGTAATGTTTTCAGACAAGGAACATTGCCTTCACTTGCAGCGTGGAATAGTGGTGTCCAGCCATAGAGCTTGTCGATCTGATCGAGATCGGCCCCGAAAGACCGTAGCAAGAGGAGCAGCTCTGGCTTCTGCCCGGACCTTGCGACCAGGTGTTGTGGATACAGGCCTTCTGCATCTGCCATTATCTTGCAGCCATGTCTCAGCAGAAGCTCTACGACCCCTATCGAGCCTCTTTCGCAAGCCAAGTTCAGTGGTACATGGTCATTCTCCTTACATGGGTCGACTCTTGCTCCTCTTGTTAACAGCATAGCTACACACTCGTAGTGTCCATGGATAATCGCATGAATCAGAGGCGTAAAGTTGTCATGATCAATGAGATCAATGGTCGAAGGATCAGCAATGAGCAGTGCCTCCATCATATCAAGTCTGCCATGCATAGCAGCATAATGCAGCGGCACTCTCCCGTAAACATCTGTCCTGCTCGAAGACACATTGTGCTTCAGCCCAACTTGCAACACAAATGAGTTGCCGTAAATGGTCGCCTGGTGCATACAATTCCTCTCATTGATATCGTCCTCGCACAATACGTCAACCAATTTCGTGTCGAGCAGGATCTGTAATGAAGGTGCCGGGGCCTCATGAATAGCTGCGAGGAACGTCCTCGTTATCCTCTCCCTCAGCATAGCATCCCTCGTTCCATCCGTATCGTTCGCCGATTTGAGTCTGAGCAACAATTCCTTCAATGCCTCCACGTCGCCGCTTATCACCGTTTCTAGCAGTAGCGTATCCGCATCTCCCTCATCCGTGCCGAGATGACTGCTAACAACATGATCCGTCTGTCTCTCAATCGTAACATTATCCCCTTCACTCCACGCCCCCAACTCCTGCAAACTCATCGTCGCCTGATCCGACAACTCCGAAATAACCGCTTTATCAAAGAACGGCTGGACCTCCACCGCCCTACTTAAATAAAGCTCCTTCGTCCGACTCTTACTCGTCTTATCCCACTTCTTCAGAATCTTACTAAACGCCGTCCCATTAATCTCCACAAACTGCTGCAACTTATTCAAATCATTCCCAAACTGCTGAAAGCCCTCTTCCAGCGTCGTAAACTTCGCGCTCCTTCTCGACGTATTCTGACTCCTGCCCTGCATGACCTTCTTCTTATCCAGTAACGTCTTCAGCCTGATCTTCAGCTCCGCCTCTTTCTGCAAATAAAAGGCATTGACTTTCTCCAGCTCGCGCTCAAGCTGGAAAAAGAACTTGGCCTTGTTGGCCTGCAGAGCGGCTTGGGAGTCTTGAGGCGCATGCTGACCGTTGGCTTGCACGTTTTGGGGGAGAAGGAGGGGTGTGGAGGCGAGTCTCTTGATGAGCTTTTTGAGGGCTTTGTAGTTTACGAAGGAGGCGGCGTACTCGGGGACTTCGAGTTGGCGCTTTTGGATGTATTTGCCGAAATGCCTGGTGAGAAGTGAAGTGTCAGTGATAGGTTCGTGTCAGGCGTGCACAATCCATTGCTGTGCGCTGCTATTGCGACGCTGGCAGCTGCCATGGCCATCAATCGCGGTGGTACACTCACATATTGGCGGTTGTCTATGCCTCACTACCCACAGTTGAAGGTGTTATTTTCTAGACACTTTACGATGATGACTCTCAGTCTTCATCTATAAATCTGCATATTGTGTCCTCTCTTGTCGAAAAAGCCGAGTTTTGCGTCGCAAGACCAACCGGTAGTCGCAAGGGCACCGCCAATAAGCCGCTCAAGGCTCAAGGTCGCGGAAGCCACGCTCTCCCAGTATCTCAGCAGGGGTCAAATTGCACCGTTTATGTCTAGTTCCGCCCTATTCTTGAGAAGCTAGCTGCATGAGAAGCTGCTAGTCGGAAGGATGAAGTCGGATCTGTACAATGAGAGCAGCGTGGAGTGTCTCGTGTTGTCAAAGTGGAGGTTGAGTGTCAACACAGCTGGTGGCATGCTTGCTTAGGAAATGCTTATCGATAACGCCTTATCCACAGCGGCTACACCACCACACGTGGGGTCACATCGGATCGGGATGGGTTCTAGTATTTTAGGTCTCATGGTTACAGTTTCCATTTCTAGCAGTATATCTCTTCTTCTCTATTTTGCGGTCCAGATATTGTCAATGTTTTATAGATTTTCCGAGAGCTGTCCCAGCGAAGCAACACTGTCGTCTTCACTCAGAGAGCCCGACAGCGCTGGGGCACAGTTACACTAGGACTGAATGCCGTTTCGACATGAACGATTGAAACGACTGGAAGTGCAAAGGCCTCTTCGGAACCAACGGAACAGCCTTGTGCGTCTCTAGATATTCAAGGCTAGGTCGAGTTAAGCTTTCTTGGTTTTTGCGTGCATTAGGTTGGCGTCGTAGAATGAGCTCGAAATAGCCAATCAGGTTTAAGTTTGGCACCACATGCATCTATCCGCAAGGCTGTCTCGCTAACACTGAGCCGCGTTGAGATCCGTACTCTGGAAGAACTCGGCGGGACTTCCTCTTCTCACATCAGTTGCATGGATGGGCAGGTCATATGAACGAGACAGGCCAGGTTACGGAGGATTTATATGCCTAGCTACCAAAGCGATATGTGCACTCAAACACTTAACCATTTGCAGCCTCATTACTCTGGTTCTTTCTCCCCCACCGCACGAAGTATGTGAAGGTCTTTTTGATATAAGCCAGTACTTTTTATGTCTGTCCAAGTAAAGCTCTTGAGCAGTCCTCATCATGTAGTTATAGCTCCCGATCATCCGCCTCATCTGTCATCACCCGAGAGTAGTATAACTACAAAATCCTTGTGCAGTAGCACACGCGCCCAATAAAAGCGCCATTGATGTAACGCCGCCAATTGCCATTTGGCTGTCAAAATGCGCCATGCTCCGATGTTGAAGGATACCCACCCATATTTCCCATTAAACGCCACATTAGCCTGTGGCACTCGGTATATTGACAAGTAAAAGAAAGCCGTCCAGTGTTATTGAGTGATGGGGCTTTAAAAGTTCTTCGAGATGCCGGCACTCTGCTGGGTAGGGAAATGGGATGGGTTCTCGATGCGAGTGGCTCTGCGAGCGAGGTTGTCGCGGATAACCGGCTGACCACCCATCTCAGCTGGACCCCTCCCGAAGGATGGGTCTCCATATGATCCGTCGTTCGAGTGATACTGAGCAGCACCAAATGCACCACCTGGAACAGCTTGCTCGCCGTCGATACAGTCATCGGAGTAGGTGCCGGCGCTGTATTGGGACGAGGCATTCGACGGTCCACGGTGCACGTTGCTGGCCGCAGCTGGTCCCATTGCGCCCATTGGTTCGGCGTCTCCAGAGTTTGGACGGCCATGCGTGGCTCCATTGACGAGTGGATCACCAGAGCGCGCGTCGGAAACACCAGCAGGTGTAGAGCTTGGGTCAGAGTATGCTTTTCCTCCTGCGACACCGCCAGACAGCTGGGTCGATGCCTTACGTCCAGAAGATCCGGCAGCCGCAGTCGTACCCCATCCACGGTAACCAGATCCTTCTGCCTCGCGGGAATGGGATGGTCCACCTGCAGCAGCTGCACCACCTGCGATTGCCATATCCGGTAATGTTGGGTCGTTGTTCGGGTTAAAACCGTATTCCTCCACCTCCTTTCTGCGAAGCTCCTCAGCATCCTTGCGTTGCTTGCGGCGTCTCCAAAACCACAGAGCGGCAAGGGCAATCAAGGCAACAGCAACGATTGGCACCACCACGGCGACAGCTGTGCGACCGGCTCCTGTAAGTCCTCCGCCGCCATCGTTCGAGTTGCCATTGTTTACAACTGGAAGACCTGTCGAAGAGCTTGTCTGAGAGGACGAAGCCTGGGACGTACGACTAGGCGGTAAAGTGCTAGTCTGAATGACAGTGACTGGGTCCCGTGAGCTTTCTGATGGCGTAATTACTGAAGTGATCACAGTCTCAGGCTCGCTTGTTGAAGTAGTGCGAGGAGGTTCACTCGTCGGAGTAGGCTCTGATGTTGCTTCGGTAGATGGCTCCGGAGTTGTAGTGGTTGGTTCTGGAGTTGTAGTGGTTGGCTCTGGAGTTGCAGTGGTTGGCTCCGTTGTTGGGTCTGGTGTGGGGTCGCTAGTCGGCTCGGTAGTTGGATCAGGAGTGCTTGTTGCAGGAGGCTCTGAAGTCGGTGGTGTGGTAGGTGGAAGGCTCGTACGAGGAGTCGTCTGCGGCGGCTCACTAAGAGAAGTGCTTGCGACTGTGGGAGTGTCAGAGTTAATGGTCTCACTCGGTGGTTGACCAGATGTTGTCGGAGATGGGACGTCATCGATCGTGGAAGGTCCGGGATCCATACTTGTGTTGTTTGAAGCCATGGTGAACTGGCGTCGCTCGATTCTGAGCTGTCGTTGTTCTCTGTACATTGTAGGATTAGCACATGAAAGTCGTGGCTGAGAATGCAGGAAGTGGTGTCTAGGAAGGGAGGTTTGAAAATAGGATACTAACATTGAGCTAAGATTACGATGATATCAGCACTATGGCTGTGCTGAACCAGACTCGTTGCTGCCGTGAATGCGGAAGAAGCCCTCGGCAACACGATGTGACAACGAGGAAAGCACGTCCACCAAGCTGGCGCCTAATGAAGATCGAATAAATTGGTATCCTTAGATTGGCGATATACCAATTGGAAAGATGGCACGTATATTTCCACTGTAGTTTAAAAGTGGGATAGACAAAGTTCGTGAATGGCACTTAGCGACGGGCGTCTTGACAGGATGTCGGTTGAGAGGCGTCCTGCTGAGTGGAGTGTGACAGGTTCGTATTAAGATATCGCCGCGGACTGGCTCTACAGGTATTCGTTCTATGTGCGCGGTAAAGTTGTCTTTATGATGGCGCGCAACGCAGGTTCGAGTGCGGCGGCAGTTTGAGGATGTTTCGAAAAGGATTGAAACGGGAGGAGGTGTGGTGGTGGAAGAGTGTTCGGGTCGCCAAGAGGCCGCGCCGTAGTACGGAGACTCGTGGTGTTTGTCGCAGGCGGGCCATGATTCGGCGCTGGGTTTTCAGGCTTGTGATCTTACCTCTGGTTGGCAACACCAATTCATGCCTGACGACCGCTACGAAAGTCCATTACAGTGGAGTGCTCAGCCCTAAGGATAGCTCACTTGCGCTTGAGTAACGCGGCTCAAGTGGGAATTACAACTTTGCCTCTTCAAGTTCAGCGGACCCGAAATTCTGCTTTTACTTGTGTCGCAGAGGCCTGCAACCACAGAGATCGAGTCGTGGAAATTAGCTGTTCAAGGGCCTCGACCGAACATAACCAAGCCTACCACATCGCAATCTTCTTTGACCACTATAACCTCTACTATGGAGTCCTCACAACCAGTTTCTCACATTCATACGGAGCACTCGTACTCTATTCATTGTTCTTGATGCGTCTAACGAGGTGTTGCTAAAGATAGACATGGCGAACCACGATCCGCTGTCCTGCCATGGGTGCCCTCCCGTATCTCAACTGAGGACACGAAGCGAGGACGATGAATGTCCACCAGAACCACAACTTCGTGACACATCTTTAATCATTTTGAAAATTAAGCAGTCTGTTGTCCAGAGTTTCCAAAAAGGTGCATAAATGGCCGCAACATGTCGTTGGTGCTTCCCCCCAGCGATGCATCTGCTACTGCCTTCTAGAACATGGTTAAGGGCTCTTCGGTACCGTATTGGATACAGAGTATTGGGTACAGAGATACAAAAGAGCTATACGGAAAAAGCGAGCACAGTAACGTAAAACTCCGTGGGCCAAGTATTAACCGCTACCAGAAAACCATGCCTTTGGCTTTAAAACCTATTAAAGGGTCAAGTGTCACCGGCAATGTATAGGGTGCTTCTGCACCACCATTAATTTGGCGGTAAACGCAAGTACCTGTACTTCTTGGCGTGACGGTTAACCCTCCCCTCAATAGGTTGTACATATAGTGCGGCACGATATTTATCTACCAATTGCCACCCTCAGTATCTGACCACTAAGGTTGTCTTGTCGTTTGTTGACAGGAGCAAACTTTTCGAAAACTGCCACAAAGAAGCTGATATACGCACCAGCTGCCACCCCAAACACCCAGCGCTCCATCTTTCGCAAATATCAACATACCGCCCACATCTTCCATGAAAACCATCCAGACTCCATCCTCACTCATCTCCCAACCCAGATACCCGGACCCTATGACGACGACCACGATTCGGGAGGTTACCTGCATCGTCCCACTTCCCGCTGTGGTTCTCGTGTGCCGGCGCAGCAAAAATCGACATCCTCGCCTCCACCACTCCACCACATCTCAACCTCGTACGGATGGACTGGAGGGCCCAGGCAAAGGGATATGGTCACCACGAGGGTCGACTTTGCGACCTTGGCGTTATTAGCACCACGCTCTAAACCAACCGAGCTAAGGGACCTTCTGATTGGTTGGGAGGAGGTGGTTCACGTGCCGTGCGAAATTCTGTGCCAACCGGTTTTCTGGGGCCAAAGATGGGAAGTGTCACGAGTAGGAGTCTCAGGCCCAGGTTGAGTTATACTTTCCTTTTGACCGACATTTTCTTTTCGGAATTATGAGCGAGAAATAAAGATAATTGAGATTTTGATCCTAGCGTTGGAGCGAAAATCGGTTAGCGTTCTACTGTATGTCACCAACCGTATTACTTAAGAAGTATAGATGATATCGAGTTATAATTTGAGGTCTTGCCCTGGCACCTGCAGCAATTCCCGCTAGATTATATTCGGGATGTGAAGCAAGTTTTTCATCCAAGTGCTTAGACACAGAACGCCATCTCTCCAGACCTCGATCTGGTATTGAGATTTGAATTGAGATTTGATCGTGCATGGTTTCCAAAGCTTGGCACCCTGGGTTGAACCATTGGGGAACATGCTAACCTTATGTACAGACAAGGAGGAGATCACTTACAGAGGTAACTCCAACTTGTAGCCTCCGCCATACGAAGCTCTTCATCCGATCTCAAATCCCCTTCACCCCACTTACAGCAAGACCACCACCACACAGTGGGCAGCAAGACGTACCACCTGATGCATTTGCAACTGAGCGACTAGCAGCCTTGACACTTGCACCGCTGGCTGCATGTGCAACTCGCACAACCCTTTTCGCAGCAGTCCTGGCAACCGCCTCACCAAGGTCCAGGCCGTGGCGGCGCCGTCAGTTCCCTCTCCGACGTCAGTTCCTGCTCTATGGTTAACACTCATGGCGGCGTTCGGCCCTGGCGCATCGACGATCGTTGGGTTGCTTGATGATGACAATACTGTATCGCGGGGAACGTGGTGGACAGGGCTGGGGTCCGTTGAGAGTAGGCGTTTGCCCCTGGGAGTGGTTAGCATAATGAGCTTTTACATCAATAGGCAAAATGATAAGACTTACTCAGCATTGATAGCTTGATGTGCAGCGCAGCATGCACCTCAAACCGACGAGTCTACCAATCCGCTGCGACCTCCCCCTGACTTTTCGCCAAAGTTTCATGGCCTGGGATCTATGGCGGACAATACAGACAAGTCCCAGCCGTTCATCGTGTCGCGCTCAGGGTCGAAAGCCCTCGCTTTCCAATACTCGATGCTATTTTATGTTAGTTGGTTAATTTCAAAGTGATCAGGTGCACTTACATGGTAACTCGTGGAGTTCGAACTCCATTCCTTCGTCGCCGTACCCGACGAGTCCGACTACGCCGTGACGGCTTTGGATATTGAACCGATTGATTGATGGCGGCATTGCTGAAAGAGTTGTCGTTGTAGCGAGGTTGAGGTTGAGTGAGGTTAGTACTACAGACTGGCGGAGCGACAATCGAGACGTCGTGGTCATGGCCCATTAACGATGTGAATCCTGCTTCACACCCCAGTCAACATGTTGAGGGTGTCTTCTCAGGGTAGAATCTTACCGGTTTTGTTGCAAGTACCAGGGTCGAGATTTAAACTAACATCTCAATTTATAAACATCAGATGCCGTTCCGAGGTTGAGGAGAGAATATGTTGGTTTTGCACCGCGAGATGTTGGAGACTCGAAGGACTTCTTTGTCGTAGACCAGAGCACTAATCGGTTTCCTCGGTAGTGATACCCGTTTACAAATAAAAAGGCCATTGTTTCTAAACCTCTTCATTCATCATGCTCCCAAAGCATCAAGCTAAACCATTACTCCACAACCCGATCTATCTACAAAGCTCTCAACGATGTGTCGAGCCCTGCCACCAAAAGAAAGAGAGACACAAAGCTGCTCCCGCCGCTCAGCCACACCAAGAAGGCCATGACCAACAAAACAGTACTCCGATGCTTGATGATATGCTTGCTCACGAAATTCAAAACGAATGTGTCTATGTCCAACCCTCCTATATCACTCTCCCCATTCCTTCACCCTAAACATATTTCGAGGCTTATTGCCTCAGCCCCCAACTCGGCTTCAACACATTGCTCATATCATCCCTAGTAAACACCTGATCCTGCGGCAAGTTGCTCACTCTATTAGCACCCATTCTAACAGCCTGCTGTGCCATAGCCGAGATGCCAGATCTGTTACTCCTGATCGAGCCAGCATCGCTCATGGTGTCCTGGTCCTTGAAGACGCGCTTCGGTGCGGCGAAGTCGAGGGAGGTGAAGGTTCCGGATTTGCGGAGAAGATGTCTATAATGCGTTAGTAAATCGCGTTAGTTGGTTTGAAGGGTAAAGGGACAACTTACGGAGATGGGATAGGAGCCAACTCGTCATGCGTGCTAACTAGCTGGTTCGCCACGACCTTTGGCGCGTTGTACGCCCTCCTCTCACCCATCGGTGACTGCGAGCGGCCACGGTTACGATCAGCATAAGTCGGTGGTGGTGCAAAGTCAGCAGCGTTTATAATGGCAAAGTTGTCATCCTTAAGCATGCTTGGCGTTGGAATGGTGCGGAGATCCTCAGGTGGTGGCATTGGACGTCCACGCGGAGTGTTGGCACGGTTAGACGCAGAAGAGAATGATCGTGGCTCACCAAAGCCTGGTGGTCCACGCCACTGGCTCTGCTGAGAAGTCATAGAGCCCTGGCGGGACTGCGCACGAGAGTCTGGAGGGCCGCGGAAGCCGCCAGGACCGCCTGGACCGCGGGGCATTGGACCGCTATAGTTGTTGTGGGCGAGAGATCCGTGAACAGCGCGGGGTGGATGTTGTCCCATGAATCTCTGGGCACCAGGCGGGGGAGTCATAGCGCGGCGCTGCATTGGCTCCGCGTATGGCTGGGCCGGGGGGGGGTTTGAAAGATCGTCATGGAAAGTGTCGATGTTGTAGTCTTCGTAGTACTGGCCGGCTGGCGCTGGCTTCGAGTCGTCAAAGTACTCCTTGTAGAAGGATCTGATGCGGTTGGCGCGGACTTCTGGGTCGTCCGACTCGACTGCGAGCATGCTTGCTGGTGGAAGTGGACGGAAGCCCATGGAAATGCGATTTGCGTCAACACCCGGGGCACCGAGACCGGCCTTGACGTACTCTTCCGGTGGAACATCCATGGAGTAGCGGGAAGCACGCTTTGCGGCCTTCTTCGCGAAATCATCCTTTGGTGATGGTGGAGTGACATAGAATCCATCGTCCTCATCATACTTGTCTTCGTTCCATTCTTGTGGCTCGCCAATTTGTGGAACGGAAATTTGAGGCGCTGGGACTGGTGCAAAAGGACCTCTTGGCTGGTTGTCTGGCATAGATGTGATGCGAGATGGAGTGGTGCTGTTTGGCAAGCCGAAAGTTGGTGGTGATTGAGATCTTGAGGCGACTGGCTTGGGCTCTTCTGGCATCTTGATGGTTGGAACGTCGTTAAATGGCGACAATTGCTCATCCCTGGCTTCGCTGACAGTGACCTGTGGAGTATCCTTCGCATCCTCTCCTCCAGAAATGAAGCCTCCAAGATAATTGTTGCTCAAACGCATCGCAGCAGTGTCCTGGCCCATGTACGACTCCCTGGATTCTTGAGCCCCGACTGGGAAAAGCGAGTTGTTCTCCTTGTGGTCATTTGGGTTTGGAAAGTATGCCGGCTCGATTCCATGTGGCGAGATAGGACTCAAGTTGCTCGGCCCATGTGGAGAGCGATCTCCCTGGCGAGATGGTGCTGAAATACCCATGCCCTGTGCGTTGCCGACAAGACCGGCGCTTGCACCGCTCTTGCCTGTGTAGATAGAAGATCCGTTGTGTCGTGCGCTGCGGACTGAAGCTGCGTCGCTTACTGGTCCGTATGGATCCTCAGTGTTCCTGATATTCCTCGAGAGCGACCGCAATGAGTCCGAAGATTGGTTGAGTTGAGGAGACAGGATGTACGGGCTCATCATGTCGAGAGATTGTCCGTACTTGTGTTTTTGCCCCTTCTCCTCCATGTTGACATCGTCCATCGGCTGCTGCTGACCAGCTCCTCTCTGCTTGTTCCATCTGTTCCCTTGTTGGCCAAGACCGAAGTCGAGGGATGCGTGTCTGTCGTTGGCGTCTTCGCGCTTCTGCTTGTTGACGTGTCTTCTATGCAGAATGACAAGCGCAAGCAAGGCACCAACAACTGGAATACTATGTCTATTGTCAGCATAGGCAAATGCATCGCATTTACCATTCAGCACTTACACAATACCCAGAATGATGGGAATCTTCATGGATGAAGTTGTGACCGGCTTCGCGCACATATCACTGTTATCGCCTGGTTTACATGCTGCGCTTTCGCTATCATCGTCGTTCGATCTAGCATACACATTCATAGCGATATTCGTAGAGGACGGGATGGTCAATGTCTGGAATGATGTTGGTTGAGTGGCAGCTGTCAGCGGCCAGACGTTGTCAAGGTTGGCGGTTGGCGCTCCGTTTTCTAGCTCCGAGCCACGCAGGCCACCTGCCTCTGGGTGAGCCTCCATGTAGGCGTGATGATTCGTGCGCTGACGTGGATTTGGTGTGGTCGTGACTGCCTGTCCTGTTGACTGGAGATGTGGATGATCGTGGAAACGGTGTATGGAAAGAAGGAGCTGAGTGGTGGCTAGGTCGATTTTTGTCCGTCAAGGATGTGAAATCAAGCTGACTTCTTCTTGTCTATGAAACTACGCAACTACAGTCAAATATACCGTATATCGGCGGAGAAAGGGTTGTCTCGTTGAAACAGTGGTTGCCGTTGGTAGCACTATCGGGACGGTTGTATCGTCTTCTGGAACGAAGGACTATCGGTCAGGCGATAAAATGAGTGTGGGTACGAATTGCTAAAGAGTCGCAATCGTGTATTAATGGATGGCAATGCTGCTGGCGAGCACCTGGATTACTGTAGACGAGGCTATCGTGAGGAAAGGAAGCACGAAGAGCGACGGCGACGACGAAGGGGAGAGAGGCACACTAGCACTCCTCAGGCACAACCGTCCGTGATGGTGTGGGCGAGAAGTGGACGAGAAGTGGGCTCAGACTGGGGTATTTAGCGTTGGGGAGATGACCGTTATTGGCCGTCCCTCGTACAATCATCCAGTTGACCGTGTGATGGAAATGCTTCTCAGTGAGGAAATGCTTCTCAGTGAGGGGCGTCTAAAATCGGCTAGGCGCACAGAAGGAATGCAAGACAACGTGACCTTGTGACTCGTCGAACAACCCCCCAGGGGAGGACAAAACAAGCATCAGGGCGAAATCTTATCGCCTTGGTCTGCTTCAGGGGTGGAGGGGGTGAGGGGGTGGAACGTGAACTGTGGTTCCTTGCGAAATGAGGCTTTCCTTCAAACCGGTTAAACCAGCACTGGAGATTGAGCTTATGCGATGATGGTCAACACTCATGAAGAGCCTGTAAAAAAGCTTGTGATGTTTATACGCCATCTCGGCCTTCAGTGTTACTCGTACTTAGCTGGCATTCTTATCCTCGTCCTTTGCACATATCGCCAACAATCTAAGCGCGTACCTCTGTTGGTCCTCTCCAACAGCATGGCAAAGCTTCACAAATCGCTGTGCCTGAATGGTACCCAATCCGGCCTAGTCAGGAACCGAATGCAAATGAAGCTCCGCCATAGCTCTTGGCAGCTCCTGACAGTCCATGACACAGCATCTCATTCGTCCTCGTAGCGAGCAACAAGCTTGCCGGGCTGGGAAACGCGACCATCAAAGATGATTCAGGTCCATTTATCCTCCTGCTAGGGAAATGATTCGACGAGTGGTCATTTTCACCTGCTCTATTTGCAGATTTATGCTCCATCGCCCTCTTACATTTGGCACAAGCTTATCGTTCATAAACCTTTCATGACGACCGTCAGGGGATATCAAGCTTTAACGGGCAGCCGCACTTTCTCGGCATTTATTGGCGATGGAGCTGGCCGGGCTCAGTGGCCCTTCACTCCAGAAACTGCAATTCCAGAGACGGTCTATAAATAACCCAACGCGAATGGCTGATTTGGGAGGTTTGATGGAAGCAGATTGTCCACTGGTCGGCGATCGACGATCGAAGCATTCCTGAGATGCGAAATCCGAGGACCGAGCAAGCGCAGAAGCTCCAAGCTTTCTCGAAACTAGATCTTGAAAGCTATTTCTTTGTCTTGTCTTGAAGCTTGATGCATGATATTCGCATAGCACTTCTCGAAAAACCCATGGGCGGCACCGGCTGCAAGGGATTACGATCAATAGTCACTTTTCGTCGGATTCACGGCGGGAGTGAAGGCTGACATCCTCCATTACAAACATGGGTGCATTTCTCTATAATTCGACTTTCTCGCTTAATTTATAAATTAGACGTAATGCCAGTAAATTTTCCGCTGTGGCCAAAAAGTACTGCTATTTCAGTGTTTCAAACCTCGCGATCTTGTAACAATATATACGCCCTATGGTATCCGCCAGAGCTCTGCGACGCGTCTAAACTGGCTTCGTTGTTCGACGACAACGAGCTCCGAAGACAAGCATTTTCTTGCAACCTATTTCACCACCTTACCATCGAATGACTCAATTTGGTTTTATTTCTCAATTTCTTTTTATTTCTATCTTTCTATAACCATATCTCTCTCTCTCCCTTTACTGGAACACAGTACCATGCCAAAAAGAAAGGCCATTGATGTCGGCGCCGACGCGCCTGGCCCTGCCACTCGCAGATCGACAAGAAACAAGGCTCGCAAAGAGAACCTTGAGGTGAAAGCGGAGGAGGCAAAGCCAGTGTCAACAACGCCGAAACCTGGTGCTGCTGCTAAGATGACAGCCAAGACCGAAAGTGGTGGCGTCGGGGTGTCAAAGGTAGGCACAACTTTCATCCCATTCATCCAGCCTTCGCTTCAGCGGCTTGCTTGCCCTGGTCCAAATGCTTTTTCATATTTTACCTGTCTGCAGTTTCAGAGACTAAACATCGTCTTGCTCTCATCCCTACTCTTGCCACATGGCGCCCATGCTCACACCTCCAGGACACGAGGAAGGCAAAGGCCACCAAGAGGAGTTCCACCAAACTCACCAATTCCTCAGACTCCCAAATCTCCTCCGCAGACGATGGACCACACTACTGGCTCCTAAAAGCCGAGCCCGAATCCCGCATCGAGCGCGGCCACGACATCTCCTTCTCCATCGACGACCTGGCCTCCAAAGCCTCTCCGGAGCCCTGGGACGGGATCAGAAACTACGCAGGTAAACCCTCCTCCCATGTGTGCCTGCATCTCCCCCGTTACCACAAATCCTGGCGGACGCGTCCGAGGAACTGCAGCAAATACTGAAACTCCGAAAGCCAGGAACAACCTCAGGACGATGAAGAAAGGCGACCTAGCTTTCTTCTACCACTCCTCCTGCAAGATCCCAGCCATCGTCGGAACCATGGAGATTGTGGAAGAGCATTCACCGGATTTGACGGCGAGGGATCCGGGGAAGTCTTATTATGATCCTAAGGACACCGATCCCGAGAGCCCGAAATGGAGTATCGTGAAGGTGGAGTTGAGAAGGAAGTTTCGGGTCACCGTAACGCTGAGCGAGTTGAAGGAGGTGGTTAAGACGGAGGAGGGGGAGGTGTTAAAGAATATGGACCTCCTCTCATTGGGCCGACTGAGCGTTGGAAAAGTAAGGAAGAGCGAATGGGAGTTTATCATGGGTATGATTCAGAGGAAGGAGGGAGAGCTTGACGGTAGAGAAGTGTAAGTAAGTAATGAATAGATAAATGGCAGTGAACAAAATGGCAGTGTACAAAATTGCCTTTCATTTGCTTTATGACAGCCTTGATATTTGACATTTCCTCCTAGCGCCGTGACTCCAGCTGGTATCGTAACTCCTCGCCGCCCACTCGATCCGTGATAAAGTCACAACCACCTCTTCCCAAACCCCTCCACCATCGCCACCTCGCTTCCCCCTTTCACCTCCCCCAGAGTCTCTCGGAGTGTCCACTCCCGGCTCAGCTTAACCGCCGCACTCGCCGTCGTGGCACACCCTCCCCCAACCCGCAACATTTCATTCTTCTCCATCCGCACACAGAGGAGCTCGAAGCTCCCGGCTCCAGGTGTCCCATCTCCGCCGAGTCCCCTTTTGTCACCTCCGAGCTTCCTCCCCATCTCACCCACCCAGTTCTCAATTTTAGTCGTGCAGTCGACCGTTCCGTTGTTTTTGGCGATCTTGGCGATGCGGATTTTGTCGGCGAAGGTAACGTTTTGGGCCGTGGCCGCGACATATTCCATCGTCGCACCGTGAGGGCCGGTGATGGTGATGGTTGGGACGGCCATGTTATCGGCATTTCCGGTCACCCTATCGGCATAGAAGGCAGTAGTGGCGGGGTTAAGGACGCTTTTGAGCGGCGCTTTGGTGGCATTGGCGTGATTATCGACCGTAGCGCCGTTAATGGCGCCGGCGGCGTTGTAGACTTCGATGTTGATACACCATTTTGAGATTTGGCGAGCGGGTTTGGTGGCGGTGGGGGTGGCGACGATGACACGGCCACGGTTGTCGACTCGGGGGACGGTGAGAAAGGGCATTTTGGCGTCGGCGGGGCGTTTTTACTTAATACCGCGATTGGCGATGGTACTGGCGTGATAATCGTACTTGTACTCAGGAGCGTGGTAGCTGGCGGTGATACCTTACTTTTTATACTAGTATATGGCTCAGATATCGATGAAAGAAGGAGAGAGAGTGAGGAACTCGAGGACTTTCTATGATAGCTGGTCTTGAGCTAAATTGGCGTCTACCAAACTTCGGTGTCAGTCAAGATATCATCACATCGGCCATCATATCCATCATCACAAGGATCACCAGGGCCACGATCTTGACAGTGGTGGCAGATATGCTTGATTTGACACGCTATTTCGCAATGGAATAGAACTCCGGTGCGTATTCCACCAACCATGCCTTCGATATCTTGGTGACATCCTTGATGAAAGTCTTCTCTCCAACCTCGGTGACTTCTTGAAAGATGATCCAGTCCGCTTTGCGGTTGAACATCAGTGAGCTGGGATGTGCGTGTAATACTGTTCCTCCAGCCACGTTTCGAAACGTCCCGTCAGGCTGCATCTTCGCTGCGTGCGCAAAGAAACCGGTTGTTAAACACCTGCATATCGACTCCGCTTTATCCATACCTCCCACCCGCAGTACCTGACCATGTCCTCCGCCGCCAAGTGGTTGCAAGTTCGCATTACTGCTCAACGACTCGTCAACCACCACGCCAAAGCGCTCAAGCATCCTCTTAAGCTGTCCACGTATACTCGTAGCCCTAATCATGCTCTTGAAGTTCAACGAGTTGTCCCTACAGAACTTCATCTCCTTCTTCCCCACCGTGACAAAAGCCTGATACACATTAAGCAGCGTCAAATGGTCTCCTTCTTCTACAGCAAACTTCCGTCGTGTAGACTCGAGACGCTTACGCTCGTCAGAATGCTCTATCCATACGCTGCCACCAAGACTGGTCATCGCCGCGATGGTGAGCATTTCGCTGAGTACTCCGAATGAGGGTGCGGAGAGCATGGCTTTGGAGAGCATGGGCTCGATAGCTAGCTCAGCCATGCGGGTTCCGAGTGGGCGAGTAAGCCTTGCATAGGTGTCTAGGGCTCCAAGGGAGTAAAGGAACTCTAAAGCACGGATGACGAGCTCCGCAGGGGGTGAGGTAAGAAAGCGAAAACGGGTTATGTTATCGATGCCAAGAGCTTTGAGCTGGAGGATGGTAGGAGCAAGGTTTGAGCGCGGTATCTCTGGCACACTGCTAACTTCTAATGCATTGTAATCGGCTTCGGTGTAGAGGCGGAAGCATTTCCCAGGCTTGGTACGGCCCGCTCGCCCAGAGCGCTGAGTTGCTGAAGCTTGGGAGATGGGGGTTGCTGTTAGTGTTTCGATGCCGGTTATGGGGTTGTAGGCACGGAGCTTGACGAAGCCGCTGTCTACCAAGTAGACGATGCCGTCTATTGTCACCGAGGCCTCGGCGATGTTGGTCGAGAAGATGACCTTGCGGGTGTTTTCTGGTGCTGGTTCGAAGACGTACATCTGCTCCTCAGTCGTGAGGCCGGCAAAGAGAGGTAAAGGTAGTATTTGTTGAGCTCGCGCATGGAGCTGTGCTGCTCGTTCTGATACTGCTTTCACGGCAGATTCGATTTCTTCGCGGCCGGTGAGGAAAACCAGAATATCTCCATCTGGCTCTTTGGTGTGGATGTCGAATGCTGTCTGCACAGCCCTTTCTAAGTAGTCTTCGACGGGCGACACGGTGAAAAGCACATCAACTGGATACATTCTGCCTTCTAAGCTGATGATGGCACCGTCATCCTTGGCACCCTCGCCATTGCCATTCTGCTCCGTCTTGATATCTTCACCCGTCATGAAGAAGTCTAAGAACTCTTCTGCCTGCAACGTAGCACTACTTACGATGATACGGAGTTCTGGCCTCCTCCTCCTGATCTTCCTAAGAACGCCAAGCAGAATATCCGTGCTCAGTGATCTCTCATGAGCTTCATCGACCATAATTACAGAGTACCTTGACAGTAGAGGGTCGACAAGCGCCTCTCTTAACAACAAACCATCTGTCAAAAATTTGATCTTGGTCGTCGCTGAAGTGACATCCTCGAAGCGGATGGAATAGCCAACTTCTTCACCAAGCTTAACACCCATTTCTTGAGCAACTCTAGCAGCTACTGTCGTAGCAGCTACACGACGAGGCTGTTTTATGTATTAGTATAAGTCCTTGTCGCATAGCGGGCCACATACCTGGGTGACGGCAATGGCTTTTCCGTCCGCGCACCATCCTGCCTTCTCCAAGTATTGTGGCAGCTGGGTGCTTTTACCACACCCAGTCTGACCTACAACAATAGTAATCGCATGAGTCTCAACTGTATAAATGAGACTTTCGCGATGCTTGGCAATTGGAAGAAGTTCAGCTGGCCTGTACAAAGCGGCGATGAAGTTGGTCGCCAAATCAGATTCTGCCATGGCTGCCCTTCCGCTATGGGCTTAGAATCGTTGGACGTATGAAGTTTCCATGAATCCCAATCCGGCAATGTAAATTCGCTTAGATCACGTTGATTTCACCAGGAGGCAAAGGTATAGCTAGTGACCAGGCTGAAGTCTATCTCAGCCACCAGACGCCAAGATGTGGCGCATGCTGTGTTGCGTCAATGTGCCAAGTGTGGAGATCAGCCACTCGGTGGCTAGAGCGTCGTCACTCAGGTTGACTGCCACATGATTCCTTGAACTTCAAGTCAGAAGGCAGCCAGCGTTCAAAACCATTCGCAATCTTGATTACGACGACTGCCTCGTACATATCTACATAAGCCCAAACGCAGGACGTTTACAAACAACGAACGCAACAACTAGCCAAGGATGTCGTCTCCAAAGAGAACAGAATCCCCACCACCGGTAAGGAGCTAACATGGATTCATGCAGCTTATAAGCTCAGTAAGCTCACTCCTTTACAGACCAAGAGTACCGGCGCTGAGTCACCAACAACCGCAAGACCATTTGAGATGGACGACGACGATGTTCAGGAGAGCAACTTGCTCGGCCAGGAGCAGCCAGCTACTACAACCAACCAGGCTACGGCTTCATCCACAACCGCAGCTCCACCAACCACGGAAACCGCTCCGCCAAAGCCACCACGTCCATTGAATCCACAGCAAGAGGCCCAGAATACGTTGAAGGAGGCCTTTCCAGACATCGACGCAACGGTTATCCACGCCGTGCTTGTCGCCAGCGGCGGCAGGATTGAGCCAGCATTCAATGCGCTTCTGGGCATGTCAGATCCAGAGCATGCCGCTGAGCTCCAGCAGCAGGAGCAAGCACCACGACAACCACCACCCTTGACAGGCGGAAGTGGCGGCGCACCAATGTCACAACTCGAGGCAGACGAGCTCTATGCTCGCCAGCTTGCCCAGCACTATGATGCTTCGAGCTCGGTAAACAGGAGCAGAAGCGCAGGCGACGGCCGCCACCCACAAAATGGCCAGCACATCAGACCGAGACACGCTGAGAACGACGACTACAACTTCATTGATGACGAGCTGCCAGCCATCAAGGAGAACTTGCGCAAGGGTTTCTTGGAGACACAAAGCAAGGTCAATGGATGGATCACCAATCTGAAGAAGCGCATTGATGGCGATGATATTGGCGATATCCGTCAGGAGCAGGAGAGCCATGCGCAGGGTGGATATCAGCCTGTACCAGGCCAAGGCTCTTACAGGCCCAGTGGGGATGCTAATCGCAGAAGTAATGATGCTGGACGCTACGATGCTGATCCACAAATGTTGTCTGACGACTTTGCAGGCATCAACATGAACGATGAATCTAGTGAGTTATTTCACTCCTACACCTCGCGTTTACTGCCACTCTCTAACAAGGCTATCGCAGGCAACCAGCCCCGCTCAAGTCGTCCACTTGCAAACCCAGATCTGTTCAAGCCACAGCCAGCACCACCGAGAGGCAGTAGTGACAGCCGCTCCGGTGTGAGATTCCAAGAGCAGAGTCAAGAGGATCTTTATGCAGTACCACCAGCAAGACAGAAGTCCGCCAGTCCTGGTGTCGGAGGCAAACCGAGCAAGTGGCAGCCACTAAGCTCGGTGGATCCTAAAAACCCAACCACTGAAACTGACAACGACCCATTCAGTCTGGGCGACAGTGATGATGAGAGAGAGGCTAAAGAGAAGTCGACTACTAAAGACAGTGCGAAGGATACTGTCAGTGCTGCGCCAGGATCGTCTTCTGATGCTCCGTTGGGTGATAGCGCTGCCACGACGGACAAGACCGCTGGTACCAAGTTGGCCTGAGGAGTTTTGAAGGATACAAGTGTGGACGGATAGTAATAGCCTTTGCGATATAGCGATTGAGATAACAGACGAACATGTTAGTAGCAATGATACCTAGTTCTATTTTCATACATGAGTCTCTTAGGATCGTGTCGGATTATCTTTGACAGCCTGCGTCACTATCCGCTGTCTTCGTCAGCTGGTTGAGCTAACGCCGTAATGAGGCATCTCGCCCGAGAACGTGTAATGGATGCAGAACATGCGGTAGGGCTTCTTCCAGTGTCCATATCTTCACAGTTCTTCAAATTTGTATAGCCGAACAAATCCACATACAATACCACAAGTAGTTAAACACGGCGTGCATAGTCACCATGTCTTCCCATGCGGAAACTCCTTTCAATGGCAAACTCTCAGAAGCATCACACAACTTCTCCTTCGAAATGCCTCCCCCCGCATACGTAGCCCAAGGACGCTTGTCAACCTCTCCAGATGAGAACATCGACATCGAAGCACAAGCTCTCCCTCCGCACACCGCCGTAGCCGCCTTTCTTACCGCCCAACCAGGCACTGACAAAAGCAACTCCACCCGTCCACGGTGTTCAGGATTTTGCGACGGCCTCGCCTTGTTCATCTTCGGCCTTATGACCCTCAACGTCTTGGTCGTGCCTGCCATACTCCTTGTCTTGGGACTTGTTGATTTTAGACGCTATGGCGGCACAATGATCAAGATGGGTATTGTCTGGTTTATTTGTCTGTTTATTGGCATGCCGATGTCGAAGAAGATGGATGAGAATAAGAAATGCAGGGGTTAGTATTACGAGCAAGTGCCATTGGAGTAGGTTGGAGGTGGTGTTAGAAGAATTGTAAGGGTTGTGCTGGTTTGTGAAGTCCAAAGAGACTATAGTAACTAGGATGGCAACATGGCACTTTCTGGTGCTCATATAAGTCTCACTAGTTTCCTTTCGCCCTCGCGCTTTGGTGGTTTGAATTTTGGTGAGTGTGCCATGCTGGGATGATACAATTACGGTACTATGAGGTCGTTGACCCGTATTTCGAGGAAGAGCGATTGACTAGTCAGGACATCCTCTTTTTACTCATTCGAGTTTAGGTGGAGCACCAAAATCTATTTTCAATTTAATGAGGGTCGATATCTCTATCACATTGCATTTAACCCACCGGCCTGCAATGGTTCTGACCTAAGCGGCTAGGCATAGACCGAGCACTGCGGAAGATAACAGATACTTTCCCCTAAAAATCGAGGTCAAACGGCTCCTGTGGGCGCGTTCGTCTGGTCTCAAATTTGTTGACATCGTGAACCACTTTTTTGGTGAATCTGTCGAGGCAGCATTATGACGAGCGAGGAACAACTGCTTGTTAACCGGACTGAAGGGTTTGAAAATGCGGACTTCTCTTGGACAGTGTAGGCTACATGAATACTTGCAATACCTGTTCCTAGCCTTACATGCGTATCTCCCCTTAGGTTGTCTCGAAATTAGGGGTCGATTGGCTTGATAACCGAAGCATAAATCTTTCAAGTTACAGCGGCAGAACATGAGCTTGTGTATAATCGGTTACTTCGAAGTTCGTTTACACAAACACCCAATGTCAGCTCATCTCTACGTTCAAACCATCTTCCGTTCCTCCGCCAGTCCTAGGAGTGACATGCAAGTAGACGCATCCTAACTCTTGGATTGTATTGAGCTTTACATGCAGTATCATTAGCTGCTGTACAATCTATAACGCCTTGCCGCTGGTAATATACACATCCTATCCAGCAATATCGTTACATCTCCCGTCTCCCGTATCTCATCCCTTATGCCACGACTGGCGCTGGAACCTTTGGCCATGGCTTTTTGATAGCATCCTGGATCTTGACGATGCAGCCCTTTGGACCGGCAACACATCCCTTCAACACCACAATGCCGAGCTCCTTATCCACCTTCAAAATCTTGGAATTCTGCGCGGTAACCTGCTGTCCGCCCATATTTCCCGGCATCTTCTTTCCTGGCAAGACTCTACTTCCGGAACCTTGCGAACCACCCGACGAACCCATAAGTCTGTGTGCCTTCGAGTTACCGTGGGAAGCTCCCTGACCGGCGAAGTTGTGTCTCTTCATTCCACCCTCAAAACCCATTCCCCTGCAGTTCGCCCTAGCATCCACAAACTGTCCCTCAATAAACCACTCTGGGCCGATCGTCGAGCCTATCGGTGGCAGACCAGCCTCATCCTTGACTCTGAATTCCGACACGAAGCGCTTTGGCGAGACGCCATTTTCTGTGAAGTGGCCCAACAATGGGCGAGTAACCGTGCTCTGGTGCTTCCATCCGGCACCAACCTGAACGGCAAAGTATCCGTGCTTTTGGCGAGTCTTGTGCGAAACAACCTGGACGCGATCGAATTGGAGAACTGTGCATGGGGTGCGGACGCCGGTCTCTGGGTCGTAGAGCGCAGTCATGCCCTTCTTGATGGCGAGCGCACCGGTGCGCAGTGGCAATGTGAAAGCCTTGCGCTCAAGTGCGGCGGCTGGGGAGGCGGAGAGTACTGGGAGGCCGGCGGAGGCCTGGTTGAAGCGTCCTGGGGTGGCCTTGGACCTTGCTGGCGCGGTGGTCCATCCGTATTTGACACCACGCTTAGCGATGAGAGGGAGGTAGGAGTCGGCGGTGATGAATGCGGAAGGCGACCGGAGCGCCGCTCCTAATGTTGAAAGTTTGGGCGCCATTGTGTGTGGAATGAGGTGCCTTGGGAGAGATCGAGCTGTCTTCGGCGAGGTTGAGCGACGGTCCAATATTTTTGGCTACGGCCGGCGCTAGCGACCGACTCGGCTGTCAATATAACAACGACATTTCCGACCACGGACTTCACAACATCAAAAAGAGCACTTGCGTTTAGGCAAAAATGGTTTATTATTTTGCTTCCAACTTAGTTACCCCATCGGCAAATATTTATGTAGGAAAGGATAAGGTCGAAAGTATGAAGTTTGGCGCCTTCTCCGCCACGTAAAAGAACGCCATAACTAACCTCGAGAAGATGAGGATTTGATTGCTTATGGACTCGAGGAGGATGTATGGTATGTTCACTTATACCCGACTACGAGTTTCCTCCTGACATGTTCGTAGGGTATGTTGAGTGAGCACTATTTGCAAGGTTTTTTACCAACTCTTCTCAGTTCCATGTGGACAACCTCTCCTCAGCACATATCTACCTTCGCATGTCCGAGGGCATGTCCTGGGAGTCGATCCCAGCCGACCTTTTGATGGACTGCGCCCAGCTCACAAAGGCCAACTCTATTGAAGGTCGTTTGCGCCCGTTCCCACACTTGAATACACGTGATTGACTTGCCCGCAGGAAACAAGAAGGACAACATCACAATCATCTACACACCATGGTCGAACCTCAAGAAGAATGGCAGCATGGCCACCGGTCAAGTCGGCTTCAAAGACCCAAAGAAGGTCAAGAAGGTGTTTGTTGAGGAGCGCGAGAACAAGATTGTCAACCGCTTGAACAAGACAAAGACGGAGAGGTTCCCAGATTTCGCCATGGAGAGGGAAGAGATTTTGAAAGCGCAGAACAAGAAGAAGGTCTCGGCAGCACGGGAGAGGGAGAAGAAGGAAGTAGTAATTGCGAAGGCAAGAAGGGAGGAGAAGTGGAAGAGGGAGCATGCCTATGATGATGTTTTCACCGAGCAGAACATGGAGTTGAGCAGCAACCAGAACAGGGATGAGGGTTACCTGTCTGATTTTATGTAAGGTCTGAGCGAGACATATCGCTGTTAATGATATCCATGATTTAGATGCATTCCATGGCCCGCTGCCATGATCATTGCCAGGATTGATGATGGGCCAGATAAGAACCGGTTGATGGAGGTTGCTTATATCTCACCGAACCTCAAGCAGTTTCAATACGGAGCAGAAGCAAGCGAATGACATACATAACACTCATCATGGTCTCTTCCACAATTTAACTGTTATCGACACCGAGAACATTGATCAGCGGTGGGCGGTTTGGGACCGGCCCAGGTCTCGAGATGTCGAGGTTAGTTTACACGGTTAGGCTAAATCAGAACACAATCGTGAAGGTGAAATTAATGACGGTCAATCCTGCGCGTGGGCTCGCTTAGATTTAACCTAGCTTCGTTAAGCGATTGGACGTGGTCGATAGTCGCCGAAGCGCTGCGAATAATCTCGAGCTAGCCTTCAACATGGTTACGAAGTTCATCAAAGACCCCTAATTGTACCAGTCTTTAGATACTCGTCATGTGAGAAAAAGGGAAGCTACACTCTTCTGGGCACTCAATAGGGAGTCTTGACAAGGGCGGTTACTAACCAGTTATAGCCTCCAGCTTAGGCATAATTCTTGGCCTCGCGGTTACCTTCAACCGCCGGTTTAACCTGTTACAACTTGACAACTAGCTTGCACTTCGTGTCTAACGCCGACGATAATTAACATATTTTTGGAGTTCAGAGGAATGTGTTGGGGTTGGCGGATCTCCGGTCACATAGACTAGACAGAATAAGACAGTCAAAGATGCTCATAACCAAGTCTATCATTAATCATCTATCCTAGCATCCCAATATCCAGGAACACGCAAAAGGCAATCATGGTATCGATCCAACAAAACAGCCAAGCAAACGCCCACCAAACTCCATCGCCACCAGGGTATCCCTTCGCCAGGTAAAGTCATCAATCACAACATCATGCTTCTCCGTCTCGCCCCGAGCCTGTCACTTCTTGGCTCTTCTCCATCAGCACTCTTTCCCCCCATAATCGTGCTGCTGGACCTCTTCAGGCTCATCTCCTTGCTTGCCAATCTCTCTTTGTCGCCAAGGGATGTGGCGCCCGAACTGGTGGCCAGGGCCGACTGTCTACGCCTCGACGATGACACCTTGGATGACACAGAACTGAGAGCGTCCTCCGCAGTTGCCGAGGGCCTCGACTTATGAGCCTCAATGGTAACATCGGTGTCCTCAAAATCGTAGATATCCTTTCCACCCTCCATCGACTTTCTCTTTCCCGCAGCCATAAGTGCCTGAAGTTCAACCCCAGAGCCGGACTTGATCTGTGCATCATCATCCTCCTCCCGCACGTCAATGGTCCTTCTCCTGGCTACTCTTTCTCTCGTGTTTCGCTCAGTCGGCTCAGTCGTCTTAGCCAACAAAGGACTGTTGCTGTAGAGTGCGGAAGCTGTCGGCAGCTTGCTCTTCCATGCATCATCATCCTCCGGCTCTGGCTTGACCTTCGCGGTCGTTGGTGCTTGCTCCTCAAGCTGCACACTGCTTTGCCTTGATGACTTTCCGTCGGCGATTACGATAGCATCAACAAGCTCCTTTGTGGGCCGTCTCATCTTATCACGTAAATTTGGCTCGGCATAGCTGACTGCAGCCCTAGCCCTCCTGCTTGGCCTTGCTCCGTCTCCCTCGGCGTTGATGTTTTGTGGCGGCGGCGTATCACGGGTCAGGTGGCGTGTCGTTGATGGTGCTGTACATGGTGCCGACAAGATGTCCTGTTCCGGTGCGGGAGTCTCAGGTTCCGTAGTTATCTCCACTACCCTATTCTGCTCGACTCTGCTTCGTTGACGGCCACTCGCTGGGGCTCTCACCCGTGGCGTCTTGTTCGTGGCCTTGATGAAATCCTTCTCATGCTCAATGCTGACCGGCCTTGCTGAACGTTTCTTTGGCGAATTCGCAACGTCCATGTTCGACATCTTGGGCGCTAACGCTCTTCTGTTCACAACGGTCGGAAGAATTGGCGTGTCAGAGGTGGCCAAAGGCTTGACCATGGAAACCTTCGGCTTCGCGGGCTGGCTCCCTTCGTCCTTGGCACCCTCCTCTGGCTTCTCAACAGCCTTGATCTGGACATCATCCTCTTTCTTGTCTTCCACCGCCTTTCTGGTATACTTGAAGTCGTCCTCGTACGATGCCGCGACTGGTCTGGCTTCCCTCCTCACGTCTGGCTCGTCGCAAACGGTGAATTTCCTCTTCCCTGGCTTTGCTAACGGCGCAGCTTCTGGTTCAATTACCTCCAAGGACGTAAATCCGCTTCCCCTCCTAGACGAGCCAGTGGCATCTCTGCGCTTTCGACGTTGCTCCAAATTCACTGACAACACTGGTTCGAAGCTTGTTGGATCTTCTGGGCAGGTGTCCTCTGCGATAGGGAAGTCGAGCTTAACAGGGGTTTCGTTAATAAGATGTGAGACTGGTGGAGGTCCGATATCTGGAGATTCACTATATGCGTCTGGCGATGAGATAATTGCAGCAAGCTCCTCTTGACTGTAAACGTGGTCAGCGCAGCCACCCGAACATGGGACAGGCGAAACTTACTCTAGAGTATGGCGTGGAATATATGGCTTGTTTTCTGGAATGCCTGGCAGGCGTCCTTCTTGGTTCGATAGTGCTTCCATTAACGCCGCGCGCTCTTCTGGTGTCCTAGCCGAAGCTTTCGGCACTCTGGTGCTGATTGATGTACGACGTGGCCTTGCTGGCTTATCCAGTTTGTGCACCATATCCGTAATTTCACGCAGTTTTTGCTCAAGCTGTAATCTAACCTCTCCAACATGGTCGATCATGTCCTTATTTCTTTGTGGTCTGGCATCCTGTGATATGATCTGACCGCGAAGCTCCAAGTTTTCTGCGAGAAGGCGGGAGACCTCATTCTCGAGATTGTGAATGCGGACAGCTTGGGACGCGTTGATGCGTGTGATGTCCTTGTTCTGTCGTATGTACTTCCTGCGCACTAAATACAATTAGAATACGGGTCTTCATATGGAGAGCTATTCGCGACTTACGAAGCTCGACAGGGTCGGTTATTGGTGCTGGCACCTCATTGAGTCGCGCCATGAGAGATTGCGGGGAGCTCAAAATGAGCAGCGGAAGAAGATGTGAAGGTGACTGCTATCCAAAGGTAGAGCTCTATAGCAATGTTATATTTTCATGCGCGTGAGTTGGTGGGGGATTATAATAATGACGATGGTTGGTCGTGAACTGTGAGAAATGTTGTGTTTACGTTCAGCCTCGAAGCGGCTAGCTCGGTATCCTTGTCCCTGGGTGGGAACAAGACTCCAGATCTGCCACTGATAGCGGGAGCACTACGAGGACACCCATTATCGCAACCACATCCACCGGCGCGATAATTGAATAATGCTACACGAAAGACGAAGTTTGCTAACACGAATATTTAACCAAAGCCACCGCCTTTACTCGATAGATACCTAACAGTCAAGCACCGACGAAACGACACAGCCACGATGCCTTACGGACGCCCACTTCCATCACACTTGCGCCAATCCTCAGTGCAGAACAACCAAGGCTCGTTGCAAGGACAATCACCGATACTTGCCGCGCGCGTGGCCGAAAAGCGACAGGAGCTGGAAAACTTGAAAGAGCTGCGCGACCTTAGCGCTGGGCTTGCTGGGCAGATGTCAGTACTGGAAGAGAAGCTTGCGACATTGTCAGACGGAACTGAAGGTAGCCTTCGACTTCAGGACGCAATTTGGATAATGTTTACTAAAACAATGTAGCGGTTGCGCTGGTTCTCAGTAATTGGCACAATGTTCTCAGAGCTATCAGCATGGCTGCCTGTACGTCTAAACTCACACTCAAGCACAAACAGACATTAACATCCCTCTTAGCTAAAATACCGCAACCCCAACAGCAGGATGGACAGGAGAGACAAGACGAGACGCCTCTGCCGCAAACTCTTGTCAGAATTCCTACAGAGCAGGCTCCTATGATTCAGCAACACCAAGATGCAGCGATAGCTGACAAGGAGAACCAACAATGAGATGTTCCGAATCTACATACATAACGAATTGATGAATATGGACTGGTTGGCGACTGGCATACGGCAGAGGAGTTACTTCATGAGCATTTGGTTGGCCACATTTACTGGCGCAGGATAACCCCGCGAGATTGGGAGAAGGTATCGCAGAGCTACAAGGCAGAGCAGACAAAGTTCAATATTTTACTGGGGAAATTATGGCATATACTTCGCATGGACTCGCAAGAGGCGGAGGTGGAGAGATAATATGGGAGTTTGGTGGGGAACTGTGGTGTGTATTCAGGACAGATGCATGGTCTGCAAGCACTGCTTGCGCACTGCGGATAACCCGTTATATTTGATCAAGGGGATGAGCATTGATCGGTGTTTTCATGGTGGTGCTAAGATGGACATGAGAGAAGATAATTGGTATGAAGGGCGAATGAGAAAGGGAGACATAGGTGTGTAGATCTAAGTCGCATGAGTAGTGTCTCGGAGGATGAACCATAACATCATGAAGTTGTACTTGAATAAAGTGGAGACTGGCCTGATAGTGCAGCAGGTCTCCGAATTGTAAAGTTTGTGCCTTTTCCACAATACCTTAAAATATAATCGTTTGCAGTTCACACCTGGAAACCACACAAACTCTCTGGCTCTTGTCATGTCTCATGGAAAAGCTGGTTCGCGCAAGTCAATAACTGTACTAGTATTCTGGCGTGCATGGTGCTTCGCACTTACCAACCTCGTGGGTCGCAAGGACCGCGTTCAAGGTTGGGTTGATCCGCCGTTGCCGTGGTTACGAGTTCAATCGGCCTCCTTACACAAGGCTGTTGCAACTCCAGCTCTCATATCCCAGACGTCCTTAACTTCTTCCGTAACAGAAACCCAACCACGCCTTCAATACCTTTCGACATTGCAATCATTGCTCTAGGCTCCAATCAGAGTTACGAGAAGGTCAAACACCAATTGCACTCCCTTGGCTGCATACATAACTTGCGACAGCCGACAAGCAACAGCACCAGCAACAACCACCTGCGTCAAACAACCATGGCGCGAGTCCTTCGCTCGACAAAGATCACCATCTCGGAGGATACCTCCAATGAGCCAACTCCCGACCAGCAGCTACAATTTGAAGAACGCAAGGCGGAGACGGCCCGAGTACCATTAGGACCGATCGAGGCAGTCCAGGAGGTTGTCGTCTCTGTCGAGGAGGCTCAACAGGCCGACGAAGAGAAGCTCCTCAAAGCTGCATTCAAATCTGCCATTGGAGTCAAGAAAAAGAAGAACAAGAAGGATAGGAGGGCACGGGCTAAGCAAGATACCATCGAGGAAGCTCCCCAGGAAGATAGAGCTGCTGCAGAGGAAACCGAGCAGTCAGTTGCCGATGAGGCTTCGAAGAAAGACGGCGAGGCCCTTCTGCGCCTTGTCAACGGCATGGATCAGACGCATATATCAGCACAACCAGCTCCAGCCGCAGAGAGGGTCGACATCACTTCCATAAGAAACGTCCCACTTGCGCCTCGCAACGTTCGCAGCACCAGATCGCAGAAGAATTTGCAACCGGCACAACTAGGTCAGTATAATCAGCATCATCATTCTTATCCCCGTGTCTTTGCTGGACCACCCTCTTATGTTCGCGGTGACGCTGGCCCTGCATGGTCCAGAGGGCCACAATTCTGTCATCTTAGACCGAGTCCAGCCATTCCTTTCAATCCATATCACAATGTTCCTCTCGGCGGCCATCGTGTTCCGAGCATCTATGCTGGCCCACCTCCTGATTATCGCACTGGACTCATGTCCTTTGCTGAGCACAACAGAATGAACGATTCTCGTCATCAGCTTTTCGATCCCCAGCAACAGGTGCAACAATGGCTCCGTGGGGATAACTTTCAGCCACCAAGTTCGAGAAATGCTAACGATTATGGGCGGAAAGTGCAGGAGGAGGCACCAAAGCAGGAACCAGTATATGTTTACGTTGGTGAACAGCGCGTTGCGAGCAATTCTACAGTTGAGGTTAGCGTTGCAACCGCCACAGATGACCAGAGCGACAACGCTACCCAGCAACGTCATATTAGCAATTCTACAGCTGAGACAGCGGAGACTATGGATGTGGATCAAAGAACGGAAGAGTCGCCGCTAATGGAGCCATCATCCCAAAGTATGGATGTTCAGGAAGTTGTCATGGAAGATAACACAGCTGTATCTGAGACAGTTTCGGAGACGAGCACCGCTCAGCAGGAAGAGACCACAGTTGTGTATGAGGCAAATATGTCCGAGACTATGCCTTATCCTGTAGATGAACCTGGCGCACTTCGATCTGAGCAGGCCGCGTCACCGCAGCAGGAAGAGCATGAAGACTCATTTATCGAAGTTATTCAATTACGCTCTCCCGTTAAACCTGTTAGACGTAGGTCCTCCCTCGACGACATCGTTGCTTATCTTCACGCCTCAAAGAAGTCCGGCCGCGAGAACTTGGGTGGTGGTCACCTTGATTTCGAAGATGTTATCCATCGCTCTCCAGCCAAGCCGGTGTGGCGTATCGAAGCTTCCACGCAGAAGCTCGAGGAGGTTGAGGACGTTATTGAAGACTTGAACGAGGTTGTTGCTGTTGCAAACCCGATGAAACCTAAGGTCGCAGCTACACCACTTCCACGCAAGGATCCACTCAAGTCCGCATCATCCGTTACACCATCTGCGGCACCAAGGACGACTACTCTGGGCAGATCTAATACGGTCGGCGCTAGAGCAGGCAGAGCCCTTCAGTCCGATATGGCGGCAAAGAAGGCAGTCTCGGGTACTGCAACTGTGCGCGCCAGAACGACGGATGTGAGGAAGAGCGCTGTGTCTACTACTAGCAGCTTCGGACGTTCCGCTTCCGTTCGCTCTATTTCGACTGAGCCAAGTGGACCTTTCGCTACCAAGAGACCTCTTGCCAAGCGTCCATCCAGTCTCCTGCCATCGAAAAAACCAGTCAAGTCCACCCGTCCAGTTACTCGCCCAGCTTTTGAACTTCCAGGTGAGAAGGTTGCTCGCGAATTGAAGGAGAAGCGTGAAGCTCGTGAGGCACGCATGGCAGTTCGTCAGGCAGAGATGGATGCCGATAAAGCACGTCGCGCGGCAGCAGCTAGAGCACCAACAGTAAGGTCCACCAAGCCCGTAAACAGACCAAGTTATGAGCTTCCAGGCGATGCGCTGAGCAGGAAGAAGAGGGAGGAGCGTGAGGCGAAGCTTAGGGCAGAGGAGAAGGAGGAGAAGAAGAGGAGAGAGTTCAAGGCCAGACCACTGAGCATGAGTGTCAGAAAGAGCATGGCACCTGCACCGAGAGAGACGGCTGCTGGCCTTGCCAGGAAGAGTTTTGCAGGCAGCCCGGCCGAGTTGGGAGTCAAGAAGAGAGAGCTCAGACCAACGATTACGGAAATCGATCATGAGAATGCGAAGGTGGCGCCGCGCACGCGCATCTCGAGTACGACGTTTACGAGGAAGCCGGCGCCGGCGGTGACGACCCATGGGCCGAGTATGAGTGGACTGAGTATGCAGAGGAGTGCAAGTAACACGAGCCAGAATAAACCGGTGAGTAAGGGGAAGGAGGTGTATAAGAGGGATGCATTGGCGGGCCAGAATGGGCCGGAGGAGACGAGGGCTAATGAGGAGGCGGCGAAGAGGGCGAGGGAGAAGGCGGCGGAGAAGGGGAGGCAGGCGAGTAGGGAGTGGGCGGAGAGGCAGAGTGTGAAGATGGCAGGGCAGAAGAAGGGTGCTGAGGGGCAGACGGCGTGAAGGGATGAGGTGTGAAGAAATGTGAAGCTTGAAGTGGCCAGGTCATGATGGTGTACTGCAATAGCATGATAGGTGGCCGGTGTGCATTGCTATGCGGAGCAGCAATTGGTTATTTGAGTCTGGTTATTGCTTTCGATCATTATGGATGGGGGGCGAGGTAGTTCGGAGTTATCATTTCAAGGCTGTACCACCAGGCCTGAATATCTGTTCTGATGAGGGCGCTCGTTTAATGGACAAACACAGTATAGATATGTTAAGAGTACCAAGAACTGTAGGATACCATTATTACAGCTAGAATTAAGCTGATTGAACATGCAAACACGTGTACAATATTTCGCTTGCCAAAATCAATGCCATGGAGAGGAGCTGGCTCATAAGCCTAGACCTGCCTGAGGTTACATTCTGCCCAAGATAATCTCCGGCCTCGACAAATCAACATCAGAAGTAAAACCCTCGTCGCCCCGGCGCCAGCATCACGGTCTAACCATTAAATCCAAGTTGGTGTCTACCTCCGGAGTACTATACCTATCGTCTTATTCAACAAGTTCAGCGAAGGGATGGAAGCCAAGAGTGATCGACCAGAATAAAGAATGGTTGCGCGCTTGGCCTTAGAGTCTAACTTCGCAACGACAGACATGCCAAGCTAGGAGCCCTCCCTGTGTCAGCCCATGCTGTAAGAGGACAAGACCTTGCCACAGTGTCTCTCTTTTAGACATTGTGATTTTGCGATACGAGATGGTCCTATTCAGGCGTCAGTCTTTGGGAGCTGTTCATCCATAAAACCCCTAATTGGATATTGTGATGATACTCGTACTCACGAGTACGTCGTGGTCCTTTCCATGATTGGCCAAAGTGAGGATGAGGATGAGGATTGAGGAATCGGCGTTTCTCAAAGCACTTTCCGACGTGTCGGTGTCGGTGTCAGTGGCGTGTCGGTGGCGGTGTCGGTGTCTGACTGCCGGGTCGAGCTTAAATTATGGAACGACCACAACCCCTGCCCATAACCCTGCTGTGCCTTGCAGGGGCCAATGGACTGTATTGGGGTGTAAGCACTTGGGCGCGTCTAGACCGATGGAACAACCGAAAACACCATAAAAACTAGGGAGCTATCAAGAATGTCTCGGCAAGGTACATATCCCACTGATTTCCCATCTTTGTGAGGAATTACTGTGCACATAAAGGCAACATCTACACACCGCAACAACCAAGCACGGAAGACGGAACTGAAGAACGCCAGGTGGACCGCAATCAACGACTTCACAATAGACGTCAGCAACAGCCGCCACCCCACATTTCTGGTTGCGTCAGATCCGTTTACACCATACTCTTTTCCACATCTATGACGCGCGCTGCTGGATTTTAGCCCCAAAAAAACTGTTCACATACATCATCACAACTTGACACACCTCACGACATCAGGCGTCCCAACGGAGCCTGCTTAATGATGATAGCAGGCAAAGCCCGCCACGCCCGCCAGCGTCCAATGCCCTACCCACCCCAAGGCTCAGATGACGACGAGATGGTACACGTTCCAGGCGCAAACAATTCTGGAGAAGAAGCACGAGAAGGACTGTTAGCACAACCCGCGACACAAAGCAGATGGGGAAAGCGTCGTGACTACCTCCGCTGTCTCTTCGTGCCAAGAAGAGCATTTAGATACGTCTTAGTCGCCGCCGGCCTCGTCATTGTGGTGTTGCTTGCGAAGGATATTGTAGATTATAAACGCACAGGGAATAGTAGGTTGGGGGGGAATTGGGGACACGAGGAGACGAAGGGTGTTCAAATACAGTTGAGGCAGGGAGTTTATAGGGGGACGGAAGACGTGGTGGGTGGGCATAAGATTGAGGCGTGGAAGGGGATTCCTTATGCCGAGACTACGGGGGGCGATAATAGGTGGAGACCGCCGGTGGGAATTCAGATTGAAACGAGCGAGGTTTTTGATGCGAAGGAGATGGGGAAGGCTTGTTTGGCGGGCGTTCATAAGGATGGAGGAAGTGGGGGAGAAGACTGCCTGAACATCAACATCTGGCGTCAAAAAGGCGTGGACTATGAGAAGAAGGTACCTGTTGCTGTCTTCTTGCATGGTGGCGCATTCAACTTCGGCTCTGGAAACAGCAGGAGGATGGATAGCTTCGTCGGATGGAGTGTGGAGCCAATGATCGGAGTTACCATCAACTACCGAATCGGTGCCCTTGGATGGTTATCAGGTAACTTCTCAGCCGAAGAAGGGGCACTCAACCTCGGAATGAAGGATATCTGGCTCGCACTCGAATGGATACAAGCCAACATCGAGCAATTCGGAGGCGACAGAGACGCTGTCACAGTCTGGGGTCTCTCGGCAGGTGCCCACGCGGTCGGCCACCTCCTAATGATGAAACTCGGCCAAAAGCCACCCTTCCACCGCGCACTCATGGAGTCCGGTGGCCCTACAGCACGTCTCTGTATGCCCTACGACGCACCATTGTTGGAAGCCCAACTTTCCGAGTTTCTCGAAGCACTAGGCGCGGACAAAATCCCAGACGATGACAAGATGATCTACCTGCGCTCCTTACCCGCACAGAAAGTCGTAGACGCATCCGAAGCAGTGTACCTCAATTACGACCACGCCGTGCGCTGGCCCTGGCAACCCGTTATCGACGGCCCCGGCGGCGTAATCCCCAAAGCACCAATCGAGAGCTGGAAAGCAAATGAGTACCACAAAGTTCCCATCCTCACCGGTTTTAACACAGACGAAGGCACGATGTTCGTAAACCACAATGCCGAGACCTCGGAGGATTTTGAGGATTTCTTTAAGACGCTCTTGCCGCACTTCAACGAGACTGATATTGCGGAACTCAACGCGCTGTATCCGGATCCGGCTACGGACCCAAGGAGTCCGTATATTGATACCAGGCCGGCGAATTTGGGACTGGGAAAACAATACAAACGCCTCGCACGCGCATATGGCGACTACGCTTATATCTCCCCCGTGCGGCAAACGGCCTACGAGGCAGCGTCCCATAGTCGCCCTGATGATCAGCCGGTGTGGCTTTACCACTTTGATGCCAACCAAACTGTCACCCACGGCGCCGCACATGGAGATAACACGCACTATATCGAGATGAATGGCGACCGCACAGGCTTGGGTGGGATGCAGGAGGGAATTGCGATCCAGATGCATGCCTACTTTACTAGCTTTATATTGAGCGGAGACGTAAATGCTGTACGCAAGGCACCTGCAGACAACCGCACTCCGTGGCCAAGGTACGGCGTGAAAGGATCAAGCGCAATAATGGTGTTCGGAGAAGGCAACGACGAGATCGCCGGTGGCACAACAAGGGGAGGGCTGACTGAGGTCAGAGCTGATATGTGGCAGGATGTGGAGGGGAAGTGGTGGTGGGAGAGGACGATTCTGAGTGAGAGCTGAGCTGGTTTTTGATTACTAGGTGGATGCGTTTATGACATGCATATATGGTTGGTATTTCAGCGAGGCGTTTTCAAGATGGGGAGGATATGGCGTTGGTGGTTGAGCCACGGACATGTATACCACAAGGATACCACAGTACAGGCTATCAATTAAATCTTCAAAAAAAAATCTCATTCGTCTTACTGCGACAGTCTTCTTACCTTGAGCGGCGCATCCTTATTCTTTGGAAGAATGGATGTGTCAAATATCCACAACTGCGGTCCACCTCTAGCCCCACCACCCCCGTCAAAGCCCTCGACGTCGCTCCACGCAAAAAAAACTCGTGCAAAAATGGCGAAAATGGAAAAAATATAGCAATTGCCCGTTTCGATCGGGCGACCTCCGGGTTATGAGCCCGGCGCGCTTCCGCTGCGCCAAATTGCTTTACATTTTTTCTTTTGTTAAACTTGTATTTCATCATTCAAAAAGCTTGCCTGGGCTTGAGACAACTGAAAGAATGAAAATGGAAAGTGAGGCTGTAGATCTGGATGTGCGAAAACGAGAAAGACCCTAGAGACGGCAGGTGTTGTGTTGCCCACAGGTTATGAGGAAGTACCTGAAACAGTCCGGCATAGAGTGCAACTGGCTCGGCAGTCTGTGCGACCACTGCGACTGTTCAACCAAACTTCCACGGCCACAAAGGAAGGGCCCATTAGCTTGTTCTTTGCAGAAACCACCATAGTGTAGCTTGGCCAGACAGATAGGTTACCAGCGGAGACCATGGTTGAGGACTCATTTCAAGATTAATGGTTGATGTTCGTTGTATCTTCACCGTCCAGTTAGAGCTCCGTGGTCTGTATCCAGTCTTCGGATTACTTGTGTTTGGAGACTAGGCACGAGTGCATATGTTAGTGTGAAAGCAAGCACGTTGACGCTTGATTCTTTTAAGCTTTGCGATGAGATATGGTGTCGATGGCAGTTTGCAAAGAATAGAAGCTCCATCCAGCTTACCGCGTGATATGTCACAAGGCTTATTATGGAGTTGACTGCGAAGACACTTGGTTTCAGAGATCTCTTAACACCGTAACCAACGGATCTTTCCCCTCGACCTTGCTTCGGCCCCAGACCAGACGTGGTCCACCGGTTAATGTATTCGATAAACCTCGTACCTCTGGCGTCAATCTAGCTCTCATCACACCTCCATCATCTTTAAACCGCCCAAGTCGCAGCATCGTCAGCCCTGTGGATGATCTAGAGATATATTTTTACATTGGGGAGTTTTATACAGTATTTGACATGATCCCCTTACCACCTTCGCCATTTTTTGCGCCATTTCCATGCCATTTTCCACGATCGTCTCTCCTGGCCCTTCTCCAGCAGCTAACCTCCTACTATGAACTTGGTCTGTAAACACCTCTTCCTGGCTGCTTCTTCTCCGTTTGATCCTCAAGATCCACAATACCCTTGAAGGCATCTCTATCCAAAAGGTCGATCCTCTGTCCATCCTCACCCTCCAAACTCCACTCCTCAGTCTCAAACATGCCCCGCCTGCCTCCCTTCCTGAAAGACTTGAAGCGCAGAGTAGCCTGTCTCTCATTGCCCTTAACCTGGAACTCGATATTGATGCGCCCATGCAACTGATTCATCTCTCCCCAGATCCACGGCATCTTGTGCGCAAAGTAGATTTCGTCGCCGAGGTACTCGCGTGCTTTTGGAGATGTGCGTAACGCGTACATGGTGGAGGAAACGACGGAGGAGGAGGACTTTTGGTAATTGAAGATTGCGAGGGTGGAGGAGACGAGGATGGCGAGGAAGATGGGGATGGAGGTTATCCATTTCATGCCGGAGTTCTGGATCTCTGCGCATTGGTTAGTAAGTGGATTCCATCCTGTTTTCGACGCAGCTTACCTGGCAAAGCTCTATCAGCTCTTCTCTCCAACAACGGACCTCCTCCGACCTTTGGCGCACTAGTCATTGTGCGTCTTGGAACTCTAGGCGCAACATTGCGCATTTGAAGTTGTGCGCCGGCGCGCATTGGCGAGAGCAACGCCCTGCCTTTCGTTCCTAGCATTCGTGGTAACATGTTGTTATTGTTTGAGCTACAATTTATTGCTGGCCTGATCATCCAATGCGCCGACGGTGATGCTTAGAGAGCTATGACCATGTCGTTAGGGCGGGGCTGAGACGCGAGGCTGGAAGTGACGTCTCCTTGAGCTCGAAGCTGAGATGTTTAATCGGTTAACCACAAAGGTTACAAGAAAGAACAATCATATAATACAGAGTCGCCCGAAAGAGAAACCAAAGTGATTCTGGGGCTTTCATATCAGCTTCCGATCACGCTGGATTCCAATAAAGAGTGCTGAAATACAAAATGGCATCAAGGTCCCAAGCCCGTTCCCGCAAAGTATTCCGGTACCCAGACGACGACGACGATTTACCAGAAGCATTAGACGAGGAAGGTATGTTTTATCATCTTCCCTCCTCCTCCTTTCGCTCCTTATTAAACCCCTCACACTTGCGTAGAGATTCCTGCTAACTGCTCGCCAGAACAAGAAAAACTCATCTCCACCTTCCGTGCCCAAGAAGCCCAAATGACAACCCGCTACACCCGCATCTTCACTGTTTTCCCCTGCGCACTCATATTCGCCTATTTGCCGCCCCTATACACCAGCTTAGGTGGGCGGGGCACCGGCATCCCCATCCTCGCCATAACCTCCCTTCTCTGCACGGCATGGATGATGCATTCATTGCCTGCCGGTCGCACCGGAATCCTGCCGCTCGACAACCTCGTATCTTCCTTCAACGATGGAGCCAGCGAGAAGTCCAAGGGCAAGAGGCCCATGACGCTGAAGGGTGATATAATAGCAATCACCGCCGAGCGGCCGGTAGAGAAGTTTTTGCCGATTCTGAATGCCTGCTTGGCGGGGTTGATACTGGTGATGGGGAGACTGGCAAGTGGGAGCGCTATGGGGGAGAGGGAAGATGTGATTAGCAAAGGGTTGATAAGTGGATTGCCGATACTGGCAATGGGAATGGTGGTTGGTGCTAAGGTTATGGTGGGTAGTGTTGGAGTTGAGGAACTGGAGAAGCTGAAGTATGGATACAAGGGAGCTTGAGCCACCGACCGGTTTGACCTAAACAAAGATAACATTCTCGAGGTGTCAGGTTTTTACAATTTCAAAAAAGACCCAGAGCCTTAGCAGAGCTCAACACGCTGCGATAGCACTATATGTATTCTCTAGTTGAGAGTTGTGACTTTGTTATATACCACTATGCCGACCCTCTTTACTATGCACCGCAGGATGTCGTCATTGTGATATATCCTCCTATCCATTCCTATCCTATCGAAAGCCGTTAACGCCATCTATGCACCCACTTACCCAATTCATCTACCGTCCTCCCCTAATCTAGGCATACCTAGCAGGCGCGGGTGGATAATCCGGCGGCGGTGGATAATCTGGCGGCGGCCCCCCATAAGCATTATAATTGTTATAACCTCCAGGTGACTGCGGTGCATATCCTCCATTGTAGCCCCACCCCTGGTTCGAGTTCTGATGCATCATCTGTGGGGGTGCCGGATAGCCACCACCAGAACGCCCATTGTCAGTCGGCACTCTAGCATAACTTCCACCACCAACAGGACCAGGCCTCCAACCGCCTGCTGCGGCAGCAGCTGCTTGTGCCGCCTTCGCATTTTTTATGCGACGACGGCGACGACAGGAACTGACACAGCAGGAGATGATGGAGATGAGTACGAGGGCGCCGATACCGGCACACACGCCAATAACAATCCACTTATTATTCCCCCTCTCGAACCAGTTCTTGATCTCGCCTCCAAGAGACGAGCCTGTGCAAACACCATTATCGCATTTGCCTCCCCCACCACATGATGTGCCATCGAGGTAAGACTGCTTCATCTCATAACAAGTATTCGGTGGGAGTTCTGGGGAGGCGCAGAGTGCCATGCATCCGGTGTTGTAACAGGCGTAAGTCGTGTTTGCAGTGTCGGCTTTGTAGATTCCCATCATAGTCCTACACTGCGCGTCTTGAGATGTACACTGGCCAGAGGCACAAGTGAGTCCTTCGTCCTTGGCACCACAAGACTGTCCATCGGGCTTCGTCTTGTCTTCTGGACAACCGGCGGAGGTGCCTGGGCAGGTCTCCTCAATATCGCATTCACCAGAAGAGGCACGACACTCTGTGCTATTTGAGGCGAACTGGCAGGAGTCGGTGCAGCAGTCCTCGTTAGTCGGATCACAAACAGCCCCGCCGCGGAATTTACAGGTCGTGGGTTCGCAACAGGAGTCGGCAGCACAGCCTTGTGGGCCGCCACAATCGCAATCCTCGCCTGCTTCGACGATGCCGTTTCCGCACTGTGAGCCTGTGAACAACGGCACATTCTTGTTGCTTGTCAAGCAATTGGTGCGCACAGCGTTACGTCCGATGGCGGAACAAATGTTGCCGACTGAGCAAGGGGAGAAGTTCTTGATATTGGATCCGGTCGATGGATTCATGACGAAGCTTCCGCCTGCGGGACACGTGTCGGTGGAAAGCGGACAGCATTGTTGTGCCGCTACAGTCTTGCCGTCGTTGCAGGATTGAGAGTTGCAGTCGTGGACGGCACCAAAGGTGTGGCCCACTTCGTGGGCGATGACGAGCCATTCGTTGGGCACCTTGCAGACGACGTTGGCACCAGATGAAGTTTCATTGTCGTTACGGGTCGTGGCCGTGTTGACGCAGACTTGTCCGAGCCAGGCGTTTCCAACTGCTGGGCCGCCGACGCAGCCTGTTAAGAGAGCTAAGAGTTGTGTTAGTAATGTAAAGACCTGTAGCAGGGATGAGACATACTCCAATAAGCATTGTTATCTACTCTCTCACCTCTCCAGGCTGAGAATCTGCTGAGCTGTGCGTTGATATCATACGTGCCACAAGCTCTGTTCCACTTCGCAGAGGCCTGCTCGGTGGTTGGACATGCGGCATCCGAAATGGTCATGTTCTGAATACCGAGGGAGATGTCGAAAGTATCCTCGTAAAGCTGGGATGCCTTGTTCATCTGGTCGATGATGTTCTCGCGAACTAGTTGTTGCGAATCAAAGGATGCTGTATACCCGCAGTCCGTGGCGATGCCGACCAACGCGACCTTTCTCGTAGTAGGACATCCTGCAGTACTTCCAATGCTGTTGGCCAGATAGACGCCCGCACCTGCTCCCGAACCTCCTCCATCATCGAAACGCTTGAAGATCGACATAGGGTCGAAGATGGATTGTTGCTCAGCAAATCCATTGTAAATCGGATGAAGCGGATCATTGTTGAAGTCGAGGGAGTCCGCCATGCATCCTGGCACTTTCCCGTCTCTCTTCCTGAGCTCTCCTCCATAGTACTCGTCGTCAGAGATGATATTTGAATCCCTCCACAGAATCATGATATCCTCCCTATCATCCGGCATCTCCGGGTCCTCCTCAAGCTTCGTCTGAGCATAATTCCTTCTGGTCTGAATGTGATGATGATCCCCATCAACTCTAAAGGCTCCCTGGAAAACCGGTTCCGGCCCATCCTTCGTAACCATGATTCTCGCCCATCCAACATTCGTCCACTCCGCTCCCGGATTTCGTTGTAACCATGTCGAGCCCTTGAATACTCTGTGATCCGACCTCTCAATGATCTCTACCGTCGTAATACCCCCGTCCGGCCCGATATGGCTGATGCTTGCGCCATCGCCAATGACATCGTTATTCGGCTCGAGCTTGAGCTTTATCCGTTGGTCGCCATCGTGGATGCGAAACCCGAGGTCGAAGTGGGTGTGTGCGTGGACTCGGTGGCCGGGAGTTGGGATCTCGGCGTCTTCGATGGTCGTTATGTACTTGAGAGGGTTTCGAGACGAGGAGTGCGCTGTAGCCAATCCGTTAGTATTCCGTCGCAAAGTGTGAATGAAACCCTCCAACGACATACCATTTGCGCCCGTGAATATGCTAGCACTGACGACAACCGTCGCAAGGCATTTGAACCACTTCATCACCAGCCCTGGCACTTTGTCGTGTGTTGTCGCAAGCTCCGTACAGCTCCCTTATAAGCTGGTACACGCGCAGAGCAAGCCCTCAGTCAAAGCGAATCCGTGAGGACTCAAACTGGTTGATTGTCTCTTCAAATTAGGGTCGTAGCTATATGATTTGCCGCGCAATCGATAAAGGCGAGTTGCTATTTAAAGACGTAGATCCCAGGAGCCGGCAATGTACATACAAGGGAATGTAGAGAAAGAAAGCTTATACAATGCGAGCGAAAAGCAATAGTATCCTAACGAAAGAAAGAGCTAAATTGTATTGTCGGAAAGAAGAGGCTGTTTAGGAGGTCGGTTGTTGTAGTGATTTTCCTCTTGTTAGCGTTAAACACTGTATCCAGCTCCGGGGCACCTTGTTGGTGTACCGACGTACAGCGCTACAATTCGGGTGGTGGGGAAACGATCTTAGTGCACAGCCTCCTTCTTTACTCCATTTATGTAGCAAGCTGGCGACGACACCAGACACTTCCGACTGAGTATCGCCACCTATAAAACTCCGCATGAGCCTACTTTGTCCCTGAGTATGTTATCTAACCCTTATTCTGCTAGCAGTTTGGAAGAATTGAAACAGTTCAAACGCGACTTTGCCATCCTCGAACTGCTTGGCTAGCGGGAGTATCGCCGGCCAAGAGGACCAAGAGCCGCCATTACGACGACTTGTGGGGCTGGTGATTGGGATATTCTGCTTTGTCACGCCTCATCGAAGCTCCTTCCTCGCCAGACTTCCGGCGTCTTTTCTAGATCATGCTGAAGGAAGACCTTCAGCCTCTCTAGCCTTACGTCTCACGTCAGCCCTCAAACCAAGCTTCAGCCCTCTCTTGGGGTCTCCAGCCTTGCCAAGCCCCTATCGTGTCTCACGCTTCGAGGGAGTTTGGTACTTGACCTCAAGCGTGTTTTGGTGCTCTGCAGACACGGTCGCAGTAAGCAGCTGAATTGATCCCACAGGCTACTTTCCCTAGTCTATATTCCCTAGTCTATATTCCCAAGTCTATATTCCCAAGTCTATATTCCCAAGTCTATATTCCCAAGTCTATATTCCCAAGTCTATATTCCCTAGTCTATATTCCCAAGTCTATATTCCCTAGTCTATATTCCCAAGTCTATAT
>RCNJ01000095.1_pt1 | contig 76833 bp, 70 predicted proteins | sample 2041171 | NCBI WGS metagenome assembly RCNJ01 (sample SAMN09708213, study PRJNA481090) | feces metagenome | biome: feces | host: Pygoscelis adeliae | place: Antarctica: Rookery Lake | collected 2010-03-01 | reverse complement strand
ACTACGACGCCCCGTTCCGCCTGCCTTTACCGGTACTACTGACATTTGTGCTTCAGCGCCAAGCCAGTTATCGGCAAGCAACTCCAACACCATGGACGGATGAGGAGGAAGCTGATGACCCCAGGCCAAACGTTCGAGGCCTCATTGAGATGCTGACTGCAGAATGTCGGACCTGGTCGACTATTTGGATAAACTCCAAACTGAAAGAGTTCCTAGAGCTGGGAATTGAATGGCAGACAATCGCGCGCTTAGCCACCAAACATACATACGTATTGGCTTTTGCGGTCCAGGGCTCAGGTCGTTTTGGAGGTCACACTGCAGCAACGCCAACGTAGCACACATGTGTACGAGGTACATAATGAGGACAAAGAGGAAGTCTCTGCAGTACTGTCTACCGTTGTGTTCGGCATTGGATCTCCGCGTCATCACTTCTATTTTCGTTTTCTTTGATTCTGCTACTGTTCGTATAAACTTTTCGTCGTCGCCTCCTTCGTACTTTCTCCCGCCGTCGACGTAAGCTTGATCAAACAAGGTCGTACCAAGCATCAGGCCAGGCCACGACGACGACGACGACGACGACTTTTTCCCCTTAAGACAATTCAAAGCACCTCATCTCAAACGACTGCAGAACCGTGACACTACTGAGTGAGGATAAGCGATCAAAAATAGCGATAAAGCGATCGATTGCTGAGTGGCCCTGAAGAGGTGATTGGGACGACATTCAACCTATTAGCCGCGAGCCAGCGGATTCGTGTACATATTGTGCGCATCGCGATATCCTTCTCGAGTCCAAAGCTCGGCTCTCTGTTTCGCTCTTCACAGTCGACTCCACTATAACGCCACCATGCGACTTTTCAGCTCAATATGCGCAGTCGCACTCCTTTACGGTATGATCCCATTACAACCATAACCATAAAACGACTCCACTAACTAACCATCCCAGCCTCAATCGCAATCGCAGACCTCCAAACCTTTAACCCCGCCTCCGCACCAGGCATAAACTACACAATAGGCATGGCCGACTCAACAATGTACATCCGCATCGCCTACCCCTCAATATACACCTGGGCCGCCTTAGGGTTCGGCAACCAAATGAGTGGCTCCTTCATCTTCGTCTCCCAGAACACAGCGGCCAATGGTTCCGTATCTGTATCACCTCGCCGAGCGACTGCGCATGCCATGCCGCCTTATTATCCGTCCGAGAAGGACTCCTTTGATATGTTGCCCGGGACAGGGAGCAGAGGGACAGGTGCATCGGGTCCTGGAGTCGGTGTCGGTGTCAAGCGACAGGACACGGTGGTCTCAGCGACTAATCCGGCGCTGGGAAAGGGGTGGGAGGACGCCAATACCGTCGTCTCAGCATTCTCCTGGACACCAACCGACCAGGAGCTATTGGTGTTTAACGGCCAAGGAGAGGGGAAGGAGATGCGCTTCATTAGCGCATGGAAGCGCGGCGCGCCTCTGAAAGCCGACGCTATCGACCCTGAGACGGGGTCAGCGAGGATACAGTACCACGACGGCCACTCCCAGTTCGGTTTTCCCGCCTCCTCCCTGGCCGTAACCGGCTCCCCAGGCATCTTCACTGCCTCTTCCGCGGCGCCGGTCTCCGCCTTCCCAGGGTCGAAAGACGATGGTGCCACCGGCAAATCCGGAAACGCAGCAAAGCCAGAGGACTACAAAAGTGATGCCACGCAGCAATTCAGACAACGTGCACATGGCGCCTTAATGGGTATAGCGTTCCTGATCCTCTTCCCTATCGGCGCGATCCTAATACGTGTCAGGCCTCCCTATGCTCTGCATCTTCATGTAGGTGTGCAAGTCCTTGGATTGGCGCTTGCTATTACCGGATTCGCTGTTGGTATTGTCCTTGGAAATTCGGAATACGGCGGAGCGCTGTGGGGCTATGCACATGCGAGGTTTGGAGTGGCGATATTTGTGTTGTTGTTAGTACAGCCTGTATTGGGAGTGGTTCATCATCGCCTCTTCTTGAAGAGACAGAGAAAAAGTCCAGTAGGCAGATTGCATAGATGGTATGGTCGTGGTCTTGTTGTGATGGCCATCATCAACGGCGCACTGGGTCTCAAACTGGCGGAGGAGAAAGCTTACCCTTGGTGGATAGTGGTGGGTGTCATGGCTGCTATTTACCTCGGCGTTGTAGCCTTGGCGATATGGAGGAAGAGGAGGAATGGGAGTAGAGACCTTGACAATAAGGGCAGTGAGTGGAAGCCGTTGAATGTAAAGACGGGTGTGAGGGTGCTGCCGAGGGAACTGGACGCTGGCCAGGATATTAGCCCGGTTAGTCCTATCGAGATGGATGAGGGGGGGTATAGGACGGATAGAAGTGCGAGGAGGAGTGGTGCGAGTTTGTGGGGCCGGAGACTTAGTGCTGGGCCTGGGGTTTAGGAGTAAGGATAACATACAATGGTGCGGGTGTTCGGAAGTTGAATATTGTTTTTCCTTGGTATATATTGGCGGCTCTGAATAAGCTGTTTGAACCGATTAATTCTCAAGATGTCTATCCCCGCTGCACCTGACGCGTCAAACCTCTCCGCAGGTCCTGGCCTCCCCACTGTAGCATGTTAGAGGAATCTGTGGTGGCTGGTGCCAGTACAAACGTTGATCCGGGTGCCAGGAAGGATGTCATGAGGCCGACGACGCTTGGGACAGCTCAGTTAGCAAAAGTACTAACCGGCTCAAGATGTCCAATGAATCTCTCATAGCAAATACAGGTATAAGTAGCTGGAATACGAGATGATTTTACCCGTAGCACGTATGTGTATTTGATCAATAAGGATGCAAACCGGTTAATCCTACATGCCTGTTAGATTATCACACAAGTTCTGGTGTAGGAATGAAACAGAGGCGGGAGACAGGCAACGGCAAGAGGAGGATAACCGCACCGGCAGGAGTGCTGTCCGAGAAGTCTGGAAAGAAGACGCTCGGCCTCCTCTCATTGACCAGGTTTTAAGGTCCTCCAGGATGATCATCATGGTTAGAGGAACTTGGACCACAGATGAGAATATATCTAACATGTGCAACCCTGTTACCAAAGTAGGTGTGATCGATGAGGGATCAAGAGCGTCGACAGCAGAAGCTTCGCCTTGACGACAGACGATTGAGCGATGATAGTAAAACCGATAGTGATAACAGCAACACCAACATCATCTACCCTCTTACCTTCTACTAGATATATTGACCAACAAGATCGCATGAACCACAGAGATGGAAGATACCACGTGGGTTTCCTTCCTGCGGAAGGGAGAGGGAAGAGCGGCACATGGGCATGCTTTATAGTGGGCAGAAGGGGAGGTTACGTGCTGCGTTGTGGTTACACTATGGACTAATAGGAATGGTAGGTGCTTATGGCACGGATGCGGCTTGAAGTGATGCTGGCAGCAACAGAAGCTTTGCAGTGATGGCAGGAGATAGAAGATGATGGCAACCCTACCACCATTTACCAACTAGTTGTCCAGCCGCATTAAGAAGCATGCCTAGTAGGACAGCAACAACCAACATTATGGAATACATCGTCAAACTCTCCTTGCAAAAGAGGCAGAGGGGCAATAAAATATCAAGGTGAAGGCTGGACGAAAGGTTGATTTTCCGGAGAACCTTAAGGTGGAGGCTGGAAGGATGATTGTTAACTCTGAAGAACTTCAGAGAAACGACGAAACTGCAAAAGGACGGTACGACTGGTGTTTATATAGAGGTCGATGGCGAGATCGAGTACTGACCTTAATCGGAAACTAAGATTTGCGAATGTTGTGCTTCATAAGCAGCAGCGAATGAGTTGGGACACGATAACGAGCTACAAAATGGTGCATCTATTCAAAAGCAAATGTCTGTTTATGTGTGTCTACTACCACGATCTAGAACTGAATCTATCCATCATCATGCATCTAAGCAATCATGCATTCTTCAATCACCAAGCCATCAGCTTAACTACTCTACTAGCAAACCCAAGACCCAACTAAATCAACGACCACTATAGTTCATACTTCTGAACCGAGTAATGCTTATGCCATTTTGTGTACCCGTACCCATCCCATCACTCCACCATCGTCGCCTATTAACTCTACGCTTGCGCGTCAAAACATGCCCGCTCGACTTTTATACCCTTCCATTCTTGTTGTGCTGTGTATCCATGCTCTCATCCATCATGCGACTGTCTTCATGCGTCCACTCGTTAAATACCTCTATGCAGGATGCCATCTAAGGATGTATACAATCCGCCATTTTTCCGTCATTAACATTGTGTCAAATCAATTCGATATGTCGCAGATGCCCACGACGCAGGTGTGATATAGCCTTCACATGCTCATCATGGAGACAGTGCTGCGAGCTCTGTCTCTATGCCCCACAATCGTAGTATCGACATCACCATCAACCGCGACATCATCCAGATCATCTAAATGACCACCCTCATAATCATCGTCCTTGCCGCCAAAGTGGCCACCGTAGCCATCAAGCAGACTCTTGCTCGCGACATAAGAGAATCCTCCAAATGGATTCTTCTCATCTTTCCTCCCATCCCAGCTACCATGGCTGACCACAGGGCTAAGAGGAAGCTCAGTAAACTCCTTAGAAAAGCACTCCGCCTCCTCCCTCTTCGCAATCGCCGGCGTAATCGGCGGCGTCACCTCCCTCCTCTCAAGCTTCGCCCAATCAATATTCTTAAAGAACCGATGGCCCTTAATAACTTCCGTATCCTGCAATCTCTTCTTCGGCTCGCGTCTCAAAAGACGGGTAATCAAATCCTTCGCATCCGGACTGAATGAATGAGGGAATTTCAGCTTTCCATGCAAGATCTTCTGCTCGGTCTTGGTATCGTTGTTAGAGTACCATGGTGGCTGGCCGGTCATGAGATGGAAGGCAAAGCAGCCAAGGGCCCAGAAGTCGGAGGCGAGGCCGTAATTGCGTCCCTTGACGACTTCGGGCGCCATGTAGTCTTTGGTGCCGAGGATGGATTTGCATCCCTCATCAGTAACAGCGACCTTTGACAGGCCGAAGTCGGTAAGCAGGAGATGTCCATGCTCATCCAAAACGCAGTTCTCCGGCTTGAGATCGCGGTAGACGATGCGGAAGTTCTTGTGAAGATGCTCCAAAGCTAGCAGGGTCTCGGCGACGTAGAAGGAGGCAGCATCTTCGAGGAAGTAGTCTAGACGGTCGACGTGCCAAAATAGCTCGCCTCCACAGCCGTACTCTAGGATGAGGTACAGCTTCGCTTGGTCTTGGAACGCGTAGTACAGCTTGACGATGAATGGGTGTTTGTTGACGAGCTCCAAGATCTCGCGCTCGGTCATGGTCTGATTGATGACGGAGTTCTTGACAGAGATGGAAGCTTTCTTGAACTGCTTCTGTGCGAAGAGACGTCCAGTTGAATTCTCGCGGACCAGGTGAACGGTGCCAAAAGAGCCCTTGCCGAGACACTTCAGAATGGTAAAGTCGTCTGGACAGCGCTTCTCGTGCAAAGTCTTGTGCTCGCAGACCTCGGCCTGCTCACTCTTGTCTACCTCATCAGATGTAACCTCAGATCCGACACCAGAATCCTCAAACGGTGGCGTGCCAGGGTTTGGAGTGCTGGAGCCGCAAAAGTCGGTAATTGGATACTCTGTCTCGCCAGTGGTAGACTTGGTTGGAGAGTTGTAACCAGAAGTATGCGCAGAGTTGTCCTTGGAGAAGGCGCGGGTGATGCCACCGATGGCAGACATGGTGCGCTTGGCTCCTCCAGCGAGGTTGAGCTCAGAAATCTTCTGACGAAGCAAAGATATTCCACCGGTTCTTGGAGATGCCTGTGTGGACTCTGGGGAAGTGATGCGCATGGCTGCCGAGCCGTTGGCGACGATGTTCTCGCGAAGGGTAGACAGGCCCTTGACTGGAGAGACGTTCTTGTTCGAATCGTTGGAGGCAGTGCGCTCCATCTCGTAAGCCTCGCGAAGAGCGTTCATGGCTCCGGATGACTTATTGGAGTCCTTGGAGGTGACGCGCTCCATCGTGTATGCCTTGTGAAGCTGGCTGATGCCGCCAGATGGTGTTGTGGTGCCATTTGTCGCGGTCTTCGAGTCGCTCGAGCTGTAGCTGAAGTCGGAGTCGTGGTTGAAGACGAGGTTGAGCTTGGACTTCTCCCCCTTGTTCTTGTTTCCTCCCTTCTTCTTTTTTTTCTTCGTCTTGAGCTCGGCCTTAAGCTGAGCGATCTCGTCGCCCTCTTTCTCAGTGGTCGCAGCAGTGTTGTTGGACTGCACGATCTTCTCCTCGATCTTCTTAGTGATCGCGTCGCCAGTCAACTTCGCGGTGGCCTTCTGCATCTGCACAGTCTGTGGCTTGGGAGTAGCTGCACCGCTGCTTGTTCCGCTGCTCCTGCCACTAGCCATCATCGCCCAGCTCGTCTGCTTTGGCTGCGAAAAGTCGCGCTGGACAATGGTGGTCGAGGATGCACCGGCACCCTCAATCGCATATGGTCCCATCGTACGAGATTTCTGGTTTGTCTTCGTCCGGGATTATTATAGTATAGTAATTTCGGTCTCCCCAATCCTTCTTAGTTGAAATCGAGCTCCTTAATCTGTCGTTCTTCACGGTGCACCGCGTCTGCGCTCAGCATCAACTCTCTGGCTGGACTTGTAAATGCGTGGGGTTGGCGTCGTCGCTGTAACCAGCATCTGGTTCTCCCGGGTGTTGCTTTGTGTAGTGATGATCGCTGGTATCTCTCGTTTATGCATTTACGGTCCGTATAGTATTCGACGATAAGGTTGAAGTTTGGTGGTGTTGAGAAGAGAGCAAGATGGAGAAAGTTGCGAGTTGTCGATAAGGCGGCGGACCGGGCTGAGGGGAGGCCGGGGCGCGCTGACCACATTTTTTCGCGAGCTGCAGGATGTCCGGTTTGTGTGGATTTGTGCCTGGCACGGTGACACTCTGGGGTTGCATTTAACACAAGCCAAGTTTCGCCTTGTGAATCCAGACCACTGAATGACGGTGTTGACAGCGTTTGATTGTCAGCGAATCATAGAAACTGATGTATTTTCAAACCAACCAATAACTATACCCAATCTGGCCACTCATTCACAACCTCGTCTCACGCACTTTGCCCGACCAATTGAGCCATTTTCTTTGTCCAACCAAGCCCCCGCATTTTCCTTGATGCGGCGGCTTATCCCCTCATTCTCATTGATGCACCGCTGTCAAGCGTCGCTTGGCCGTATATCACTTTTACGTTAAAGCGGACAAGAGAAGCCATTCAAAGAGGCGATTTCCAAGTCACTTCGACAACGTCGGCAAACGTCGTGACTTTGAGATGCCGCTGGTGGAGGCCTCGACGACATTGACAACACGAGAGTCATTATGGCAATGAAGTTTTGATTGTACGCCTGCTTCATCCTGATGAGACTGCCCAGTCTTAAATGAGCTCCCGATAAGCGAAAAGAAAAATATGATGACCCCCATGCTCCCTGCTCCACGCTCAAATGCTCGACTATCCCGCCATCCACCAATGTAACTCCGTATGCTGTTCATATGCGACCGCCGCGAAATGCAGTGATCCTTTTCCATCCGCTTTAATGTCTAGATGAGGTCAGTGCAAGGTCTCATAACTATGGTGATTCCAGTGTAGCTTACCCGCTGCCTACAACTTGTCGTTGAGCTCGCTCAATTCGCTTTCGATGTTCTTCCGACCATTGGGCTTCTCAATGCGGGTTCTCTTCAAACGAGCCGACTTATGCTCGAGTCTGTCCCAATCCAGCTCCTCCTCGCTGCTACTGTCGTCGTCCTCGCGCTTCCTTTTGTGACCCACTTTAGCGTCGTCTTTAGCAGTGACCTGCACTCTGACCTCAGTCTCGACGTTCTTCTCGGTGCGGGTCTGGTCGATTTCATCGGTGTCCTTGTTCTCGTTACACTCCTCAACGTGGCGGCGAGTGCGGATTCTCTTTACGATAATCCCACCGTCACTCTCATCCTCAATCTCACTCCGATCGTGCTTCCTCTTCCGCACATTTGCTCCATCACCCTTCTCACCCAGTGCCGTCTCCTCGGCAGCAACCACCGCCTCCAATCCATCACTTCTTCCCATTCTCCTTTTCTTCTTGGTGACCTCCTTTGTGGCCTGTTCCTTCTCCTGGTCGTAAACCTCGATCTTCTTGGCGATCTCTGAGGTTTTGGCCCTCTTAATCGACATATCTTCAACCCCTCCCTCCATCTCCTCCTCCTCAACTTCGGCAATCTTGCGCTTAGCTATCTTCTTGGTAGCCATTGGCGCCCTCTCCTTCTTGGGTCCTCCAATCTTGCCGCCGACCGTTTTAGCCTTGCTGGCGACCGTCTCCCTCATGTAGCCTGGAACTGCCCTCTTCCCACCTCCACCAGCTTCTGTTACAGCGTTCTTATCCGGCCTAGCGCTGACCTTTGCAACGCTGGTGTCGTGATAAGCGCCCTTAGCCGAGGACTTCTCAACCTTGGCGTTAGCCTCCTTCTCCTCCTCTTTCTCATTGGCTAAGGCGGAGGCGAGACGAGCACGAGCATTCCCACCAAATACATCCTTCACAACACCACGGGCAATCTGCGGTCTAGCAGTGCCCATATACCCTGTCGTACGGGGAGTCTCCTTATCAGCCTTGAGCTTTTGGCGTCGCCCAGCGGCAGCGATACGCCTGGCCTCGGCTTTCTCCTCCTCCTTCTCGAGCTTGAGGACGTAAGCGGTGTGCTTAAAGGTCGTCACTGCGGGATTCTGGACGGTGGAGGGGAAGGTCGTCGTCTTGATGGTTGGGAGAGTGGTGGAGGGATCGTGGGTGGAGGCAGCAGTAGTGGTGGTGGTCTTGGTTTGAATGGTTGGCTGTTGGCGTGGGAGGCGCCATAAGACGCGGATTCTCTCCTTGGTTGCTTTCTGAACGGAAGACATTGTTGCGCTTTGTATTTACGGAGTAGGTTAATCGGTTCTTGATATGAGTTCGGTATTAAGCGTCGATATTGATGTGTTATTATGGAAGAATGGTTTCGATTCAAATTTTAGAATTAATTTATTGAGTAATGGAGTCAACGGTAAGTAGCGTGAGCAATGAGCGTTAGAGCTCACTTAGCGACTGTGGTCGTAGCATTGTGGTTGTGTCCTGGTTTATCAGGACAGAGTCGCGATATTGACAAGCGCGCGGGAAGTTGGCGGTCTGGCCTCTCGATAAGTCGACGCACAACTATTCGCGCCATTCGTTATCTCCATCATTGTCGAAAGCGAGGTACCACCGAGACCCATTCTCAAATGTCGGCTTAAAAAACAGCACAGTTCGCTGATTATCCTGAATCTCATCGGCCTGGTTCGGCTTCTGTCCCCCATAGTCCGTAATTCCTTCACCTCTGACGATCTTCAATGCACAGATAGCCATCTTATGGAAGTAGTCCTCCACCAACTTTAGCTTCCACTCGTCATCGGACTCCCCTCCGCGCTTAGGTCGCGGCTTCTTCTTGTTCCACCTCCCAACCTCTGCTTCCAATGGTTTGAAGCTGCACGATTTGTCGTCTCCCCAGAAGAAGCCCATGCCCGTGAACTTGGGAGAGCGCTCGATCAACTTTATCAGTACCTTGTATGTCTCGTCATCAGCTTCCGGCAAGGGACGCAAGGTGTATGGCTCCCTCTCTTCAGGCTCCAACATATTCTCCGTCCACTCGACCATGCCCGGAGCAAGATGCTCTACATACTCCTCGCGCTGATCGGCAGCCATGACAAGCATAAGAGTAACCCAGCACGCCCACTGCGCCTCGTGAGCCGTCGCTTTATCGACTTTCTCCTCCAGATATTTAAGCGAGGACGACAAGTTGTCCGACACTTTTCCATGCTGCTCAGCAAGATACCAGTACGCCGCATTCAGCGTTATGAATGGACGTGTGGGCCATATAGGCAGTTTTGTGGCACGGTCTCTACGAAGGTAGACACCATGAACCTCAGTCCAAGCCGTACGCACAAGGCTCGCTAGATAAGTACCAAGCATCAATACAGCATGTTGAAGTACGGCGGTCTGGCCATCACGGTATCGCTCTGCTGTATTCGTGAAAGGAGTCTGAACCCTTGGCTTATCCTCCAGGTGCGCCTTCGACTCTATCAACCTCTTCAACTGGGCCTCGAGCTGGCTCTTCAAGACGCTGATTGCGGCAGCAACATTCCTGCCCATATAGGATACGGTACTGCCCATGATGTCATTCTCTGCAAACCACTCCGGATGGTCTGTGATATACTGTTCCTCTCTCTCGTTGGCGACCAGCACGCTGAGCGTGTCAATCAGTCCTGGCTCACAGATTCGTAGATCATCTGCTTTCTGCGGTATGGACCCTGAAACATTGTATTCCTTCAGCCTCTTTTTCTCGTACTCCTCCACGGACATGTCCTCCGGCACTTCGTCCAACTTTATTGGCTCAAATCTCTCCTTGTCCTGATTCCATTTCGAAGGTCCGCCATAACGCCTGGAGCGAACGTGGAAGAGGAAGCGTCCTTGAGTCTCATGTCCACCTACGTAGCTTTCCTGAGCCTTCCGGAGTGGTTGTTTGTACTCCGGGACTCGGAACTCGACTGCAACATCGTCGTTGTCATCAAGCATGAACCCGTACCCCAGCAACAACTCCGTATTTGCTTTCGGCGCATAGTTGTTAAAGATCTGTTCTCCAGCTTTAATCGAATCGTCCGTCTTAACCGACACAGTCCTGATAGGCGATTGTGCGTCAACAAACCACTCTACTTTAGCAGTTGGGTTATGATTCGCAATATCCAACAAAGGAAAGAGCACGGGATACGGGCCCTCCTCTCTCAAATGCTCCCTCCAAGTCATCTTTCCTGAAGCATCAAGCTCATCCAACTTCTCACCATAGACATGCGGAGGAATAAGGGTCGACACAAAGCTACGACTGCTAAAAATCGTACTCGCCCACGTATACATCTCCTTCCCCCATTCCTCGGACATTCCTTGGAACAAAGAATCCCAGGAATCGCCTAGACTTCTCTTCCCCTCCGCGAATTCGTCATTCCACATCCATACTCTCTTCTGCGTGGCAGCGAGTAAATTAGTTGCATTGACAATTTCCAAATCGGATTCTGGCCAATAAAGAGGTGTTGCTAATTTCTCCGGCTCGTTGGGTTGAGGCAGAGATTTGATATACGGCGCCCAGTAACTCTGCTCGCCCATCAGATATTGCTGCATCAGGAAGAAACGGCCGACAACATTTGCCTCTGTATTCCTTAAAAATTCCTCGGGAAAAGGTGGAGAACGTGAGGGTAAGTTTTTGAAGACATCGAGGGCGTTTATGAATGAGAGGGAAATGGTGTATGAGGTTGAGACAATGGTGCTATGTGCTGGTAAATCATTTTCTGACGACTTTACGCGGAGAGAAACGCCGAATGTAGGTGAGTTATAGATCTCGGCTTGAGAGTGAAGGGTTGCACCATTGGAAGCGGACCAGGAAAGTAGGTCATCGATTGCGGGTGGGAGGGTTGCATCGGCATTAGCCATATTGAATCGTGATTTCCACTTTGTGGCACTTTGAGATGTGTTCTTATTTGCAGCGACTTCGAAGATTGGCGTCAAGATTTTGGTGTGTTGATGTCGACGTTGTGACAGTGGCCCGTTCCTGGCGTGTCTTGATGTTGCACAAGAACTTTTCAAGGATCGTCAGGATTTGATCATCCTTGAAAAAGCAGCTCGCACCACGGCAATATGCCACTTCACGAGGCTAGAAACTGGCTTAACCATTCTTCTCAACCTCTTAGTCAAAAGGATCATAATATTAACTCTTCAATGTCACCTAGGTCACGTGTAGCACGTCGTGGTTCTTCATTGAACCACGCCTTTGGGAGAAGAACCCCAAGAGAGAACGAAAGTATGGAAGTGAGAGAGACGTCTCATATCTTGGTTGTCGCGCATAATGAAATCGTCAAAATGAGTCGGGTATACCTACAGGCATACTCGTGAACGCCACCCCCCTACATGCTGCTCATGCTCCTTCTGGGTCATGCCTCCATGCTCAGTTTCTCTTGATATCGTTCATCCACCTCTTCGTCGCCTTGGCACTCTCATGCGCAGCCTTAAATAACTTCCTCTCCTCCTCCTCAAGTCCTCTCAAGAACTCAACACCATCTTGTCCCACACCCACGCCCCCAGCAGTCCTGCTCGAGCCTCCGGCATTCGCAGCATGCTCCCCAATCGCCACACTCCTAACCCTAAATGACTCATAAATGACCTCTCCCAGCCTCTCATCATCCTCTCCAAAGAGATCCAACATCCTTGCTGCTAACGAGTAGAAGAACTGAGCCTGAGCTCTCAGATCCACGGATTTTGGCGAGGCCTTCAAAGCACTGATGACTGTTGGCGAGAGTGCGGCAGGGAGATCGATGCTGGCGAACGGCTTACCAAGGGTACCGTTGAATCCGAGGGTTTCGGCGAGCCAGAGTGGGAGGTCGAGTTTGGTGCCTTCTTTGAGGGCGGAGGAGGTGTTGTCTAGGTAGCCGAGGTGGGGGATGTCGAGGGTGAACTCGCAGGGTACTTTCTGGGGAGGTGTTAGAAAAGGCTTAAAAATGGTGGGGATAGAATCAAAGCACTTACTTGACCAGCACTTAAAATGGCGTCCACATCGTAGTAGGACATAATGCAAGCGGGTAGTTCAGATAATGTGGTCGGAGGAAGATTGGCCAGAACAAACAACTCGGTGAGATGTTTCAGACGAGTCTCGCCTCTAATGAATATTAGCATAAATTTTCCTAAGAGGAAACTTCTTTCTCACTTCTAAGGCCTAACGAAGTCCTCAGCTCAAGGCACGACGGCAGAAATACAAGGACGTCAAGAGGCCAACGCAATGCAACCTTGGCCTTCACTATCTCTTCGTTTGGAAGCAGTCTATTCTTTAATGGAGTATTCTTCTTGAGGCAGAAATCACCGTGTTTAAGACGTGATTCCGCTGGAGCTTCAACACAACATCTGTCAGAGCCTGGTGTAAGTTTCGCGTGAAGGAAAGCGACAGTATGCTTCCCAGCGAAGAGACGAGAAAGAAACGGCTCTATGAAGAGAAAGGAAGGGTTTCGTGGTCAAAATAAACGCTGAAGTTGCATCATTGAATGATTGTCTAGTGTTCTTCATAAACAGACGCGACGGCGCCGTCCTGGAACCGTCCCATCTGTCAAATAACGGGCCAATTTACGTGGAGTTGAGCTTTCGACCGTTTTCTATGTGACTGCGTTTGTGCAGCGGAGTTACTGCCCGGACGGTCTCCGCGGCAACAGCGGACTTGGCGAGGATGACGTTCGTCGAAATGACCGTAGCTCCTTAAGAGAGAGAGCTTCCAGCTTACAAAACAGCTTCACACCATTGAAATCTACACAACCACGAATAAGCAACTTTAATCACTAATTTATACTCTACAACGCAATTACAATGTCTGCCACCATTTTCCGCACCCCAGCCGTCGCCCGCTCTGCCATCAGAGTTGGAGGTTACGGAAAGAGGGCCGCCGGTGTCGCAAGCACCAGCTTTGTCCGCGGCAAGGCCACTCTTCCAGATCTTGCTTGTAAGGACCATTGACTAGGCATCTATACTTATAGAGTCTCAAAAAACATGTCACTTCGACTAACCGGTTGGCAGACGACTATGGCGCCCTCGAGCCAGCCATCTCCGGCAAGATCATGGAGCTCCACCACAGCAAGCACCACAACACCTACGTCACCTCCTTCAACGCCGCCAACGAGCAGTTCGCCGCGGCCGCCGCAAAGAACGATATCAAGGCACAGGTTGCGCTCCAGGCAGCCATCAACTTCCACGGTGGTGGCCATGTCAACCACTCCCTGTTTTGGGAGGGCCTTGCGCCAAAGTCCGCCGGTGGTGGTGGTGAGCCATCTGGAGCTTTGAAGGTATGCTAATTCCTATGCGATTGCGTCGAGAATTGGAAGGGAATGGGAATCGAGCAGAGAGTAAAGAATCAGGGCAGTGCTAACCGGTTTACAGAAAGCCATCGAGGAGTCCTACGGTACCTTTGAGAAGTTCCAAGGCACCTTCAACACCGCATTGGCCGGTATTCAGGGTTCCGGATGGGCCTGGTTGGTCAAGGACAACAACACCGGCAACGTCTTGATCAAGACCTATGCCAACCAGGATCCAGTCGTCGGACAGTTCACCCCAATCTTGGGTGTTGATGCTTGGGAGCACGCCTACTACTTGCAGTACGAGAACCGCAAGGCAGAGTACTTCAAGGCCATCTGGGATGTCTTGAACTGGAAGACTGCTGAGAAGAGGTTCCAGTAGATATCTTTATTGAAAGGGGGATGAACACGAACAAACATGGGTATTTAACAAAAACGTGATACCAGTATATAGCCGAGGTGTTTTGATAGCAAGGAGCTGAATACAAGATGTTCGCCGCCAATCATTTTCCTTCCACTATCAATGTTTCCTCAGAACGATCCGGCCGATCCCGAAATCCTAGGTTACCTTGATTCTGACATCTAACCTTGCTGTATGCACGTCGGCATGGATACTGTATCGGCCTGGACGTCAAAGCGGCTCGCTACCTTACCCCGCCAATCGATGATTGTGAAGCGAGGAATGGTTCCTGATTCAAATTCAGGAGAAAGCTTCCATCGTTAGCTGTCTTGCGGATATCACTCTCAATGGACGGCTATGTAGCTTCAATTCAGGTATAATTCACGTTTAATGAAACGTAAAAAGTTCTTCTCATGGCCACTTTTTGTTGTTGCGTTTGATCGGCATCCACCACGGTTGGGCGGCAGCCTTTCGTAGCCTCGTCCCGCTCTGACCATGGGCCGAGTTAAATTACTCCAGCTGCAAACGAGTCAACTTGGCCAGAAGGCTGCGCTGCAATTTTAAATTCCCAAAACCTGCAAACTGCTGAATTACTGAAATTCTGCAGCTATCCTTGAACAAATGTGAACTGCTTGTCGAATGAGACAACTCCAAACGCCAGACCTCAGCCCTCCGTCGCAAAACGACCCTGAGGACGCTTGGCAGCGCGCGTTTGCTAGAGCGCTTAGAAGTGACAGCGCCGGACCTAGAGAGGTGTAGATCGCGTTAAGGCCTCGACTGCACACGAATACTCACGCTACAAAGTCCTAGCTACGGCTCCCCGAGTCAAGAGGAGATAGCTTCACATACGAATAGACCAAGCGCCTACAAGTACGAGATCAATGGCCGGTTGCCACCCAGTGCTCTCTTTTACTTGCGCTTTTGATTGGAAGTACCGAAAGGCTACGACAGCTTGGGGAAGATAACGGAGAAGAAACAACACGACACGACTTCACTTGATTCCTACAAACTTAATCCACAAGACCGCAATTCATGTCGTAAGACACGAGTGTCCGAACCATAGCTTCGTATAATCCGCCAGGATGAGCAACATCCCAGGTCATGTCGCAACGGTGGTCACCACAAACGACGGAGAGGCATCGCCAAAACGCAGCAGAAGCTTAAGGCGACTCTTTCCTGGCAGCACGAAAGGTCACAGCCAGCAGTCGTCAATATCGTCAATGGCATCTATGAACTCATCACTTTCACCGCTCTCGCCAACGCCGAGCTCCAGATCAAACGGTCCACCAGTGACCTACAACGGGCGCTTCAGTCCAAACCCCCAGCCATCACAATATCCGCCACGAAAACAGAGTAGCGAAAGCTACAGATCAATTGCGAGCACTACGGCAGCTAACAACGGCGGACAAGCGCCGTATCTCAGCAACATACGCCCACCGCTGTCAGAAGCTGCAAGGCAGAGGGGCATGAACAGTGGGCAGTACAGCGTGCCTTCGAGCCCATCGAGACCATATCATGATATGCCATTACAGCCACAATCCGAGAACTTCAGCCGTCCGAGGAAGCCGAGCCTTAAGCAAAATTGTGAGCATAGCCGGCCGGCGATTCACACGGGGAATAGTTTCCCGCCGCAGCAACGGATGGAGGCTACGCCACCAGCAGCATTCCCCCCGCCCCGGGCGCTACATGAGAGAGGAGTCAGCACGAGCTCAACGACGAGTAAAACACACCTCCCAATACGATCACTAAAGAACTCGATCGGTATACCAGATCTGGGTGCGCAGAGAGAAAGCCCGCAGATGATGCCACCACCACGGCACGAGTCCTCTTTCACAGATAAATCGATTGGAGATGGCAATGATGGAACGAACACATACAGGGACGGATACGGACGGGCGCAGCCTGCGGATTTGGCGACAGATAGCATGTACAGTAATCAGACAACTGCGACGAATGCGACGGCGAGCACCTGGGTGAGTAGCACGAGTACCACAACCTGGACGCCGGCGGGTAGTTTCCTAGATACGGAAAGGAGTAGTGTGAGGAGTAAGAGTTCGACGAATTCTCTTGCTGGCAGAGAGGCTATTGACGATCTGCTGGGAATGTACGAAGATGGGTTTGAATCAGGCGTCGAAGATGAGAAGGAGAGGCCGCGGCCTGAGACATTGAGGTCGCTCATGGCGGAGGATGCTAAGGAAAGAGAAGCTACCATAGCAACCTTGATCAAGGACGAGAGCGATAGATCGAGACTACCAGAAGCATCGCCGACGCCAGATAGTATGCAGATCCCGACACCACCACCGCCTTTACCAGGGCTCGAGACGCATATCGTAGGAGACTCTACCGAGATGTTTACCAGGCCAACGATGTCAGAGAAGGAAGATAAATTCATCGACCCTTTTCACATTCATCCGGTGACACAGAATGGTATGCTCGAGCCATATACCTACACCAAGCGCCAACCGACCTCGCTGTCTGAAGCCATCGCAGAGCTCAATGGCGCGCAGACACCAGCTTCTATGTTTGACAACAGCCGCGACAGATATGGATTCAAGAAAAAGGGCCAGCACGTCAGCCAGGAGGCATATGATGCTTGGGATAGATCATATGAAGACCACCTTACTCGTAGACGCAGAAAATGGGTCAGACTGCTGCAAGAGTGTGGTTTGGAGACTGATCAGCCAAGGATGTTCCCACCGAAGAGCTCGAAGACGAAACGCTTCATCAGGAAGGGCATACCACCAGACTGGAGAGGTGAAGCATGGTTTTGGTACGGCGGTGGGCCGGCAATGCTAGCGCAGAATCCGGGATTATACGCAGAGCTTGTGCACAAGGCTGCAAATGGCAGAGTGTCTAGCACGGATGAAGAGCTCATTGAGCGTGATCTGAACAGGACGTTCCCTGACAACATCCTCTTCAAGCCTGATAGGCCTATTAGCACGAGAGCATCTGATGGAAGCATCGAGACCGAGACTCCGCTTCTGAAGAAGCTCAGGCGGGTACTGCAGGCGACCTCGATATACAACCCTAGGATTGGATACTGCCAGTCCCTCAACTTCCTCGCCGGTCTCCTACTCCTCTTCATGGATGAAGAGCGTGCTTTCTGGATGCTTGATATCATCACCAAAGTCTACCTTCCTGGCACTCACGAAGTGAACCTCGAAGGCGCAAACGTCGACCTCGGCGTCCTAATGACCTCGATCAAGGAGTCTATGCCTGCGGTCTGGGACAAGATCGGTGGAGAGCTGGATGGCAGTCGTCGTCCTCCGACATCTGATGTCACCACTATGCGTCTCCCTCCCATCACGCTGTGCTGCACCGCCTGGTTCATGTCCTGTTTCATCGGTACGCTGCCAATCGAGACGACTTTGAGAGTGTGGGATGCGTTCTTCTATGAAGGCTCAAAGACGCTGTTCAGAATTGCATTGGCAATCTTCAAGGTCGGAGAGGAGGAAATCCGTCGCGTGCAGGACCCGATGGAGATCTTTCAGGTTGTGCAGACTATTCCGAGGCGGTTGGTGGATGCTAATCAGCTGATGGAGGCGTGTTTTAAGCGCAGGAATGGCTTTGGACATTTGAGTCAGGAGACCGTGGATGGGAGAAGGAGGGAGAGAAGGGAGGGGTATAGGGATGAGAGGGAGGGGAGGAAGGTGAGGTTGAGTGATGGGACGAATGGGAGGCCGAGGAGTAGGAGGGGCTTGCATTTGGGCATTAGGAAGGAGACGGGGAAGGTGTTTGATAGTGTTCTGCACAGGAAATGAGGGCCGTGATATGTGATGCGAGAGATACTTGGGAAGATATCGGTGGCTTCTAGCATAACATGTTTGGGCGATTCGTCCTCAAAGTCCGCAAATCGGGATATTTAGATGGCGGCAACGTCCCTCAGAAAAGAACTTGTAGCATATTGGGCACTAGTAGACACTGTGACGAGGATATAGCTCATTACAAACAATGAAACAGTGACTGATTCCAGATGCCACGATACCGGTGTGGTCATTGCAGAAGCAGGCTTTGCTTGTTTGTTGATCTATTCATTTATTCACACATCATTCATTGTCAAGGGAAGTGCTGGTGATTTCGAGGAGTTAGTGGACCAGTGGCTCAGACATGTGTCTCATCCCAGGAGTGTCTACCACTCTCCAGGCTTCCAGCAGAAGTCATGAGATCCAGCGGCCAACAGGTTTGGGCCTATAAGCGCAGCTTAGTCCCCAGAAAATAAGTCTATACCTTAGTTATGGTGACAGCAAGGTACACAAGATCCCAGGGCCCAACACTAACAACTATCCACCTCCCGCAGCTCCCACCCGAGATTCAGCTCGCAATATGGAGATTTGCGCTTGAAAGCTGGAAGAAGGATTGTGTACGACCCCGCAGTGCTCCTGCATCGCCTAGGTGGCGTATTTGTTTTATACCGGCTCTCATGAGCGTCTGCAGACTAAGTTGGGTGGTTATTACGGGAGTCGTTACAATGAGAAACGGCAAAGGAGCGAAGGTACGGCCGGTTAGTGAGGATATGGCTAAAGAACTGTGGAAGAGGACGCTTAATGGGGAGAAAGCGCAACGTACAACGACAATCAAGGGATATAGGTCTGCAAGGCAAGACTTGCCAATGAAAAGTGGGTCGGAAGGGCAGGTTTGGTATTATAGGTGTGGGAAGAATTGCTAGGAGTCGTCTGCGAAGAAGTTTGAGCCTTGCGATTTGTGTCGTTCAATATTGCTGCGAACATGCTGGCGGATTGTGAGCATGTTGCAAGGGCTCAGAACCTTGCAACCTTGGCAGGGTAACATCCGGTCAAGGAGGCCGAGGGAGCGAGTAGTCAGGCAGGTTTTTTCAAGCTTGAAACACGAACTCCGAGGACGATACCCGACTGTTATTTGGTGCGAAGAACTCGTACTTATCTGAGGTTGGACTAGGACCCATAACATAGACCCAAACTGTAAAGAAAGCTTGATATCTACACTTGATGAATCAACTCTTCCACTCAGCTCTCATTTCCCGCCTCAATGTCTCCAATGCGTCTCAGATCCCACGCTCTCCCAGCACCAAACACCTTCCACCACTTCCCTCGTCTACCCACAGAACTCTAACTCATGATATGGGAACTCGCCCGTGAACACTGGTTAGCAGAGTGCTTTCAAATGATTGACCGCCGCACTAAGGCCTGTACACGCCGCACATACATATCTCCCATCTACACTATCTGTGCCGTCTCTTGGCTTTGTGCTACAAATGTTGTGCAGACATTTACACCGTCTACGGAGCGCAAGAGGACGGCGATAAATCTGGTTACAGAAGAATCGGCGGAGGATGTGGAGAGGAGTGGATGTTTGAGGAACGTTGAGGGAAAGAAGAGGAGGAGGGTTGGGGGTTTGGCTGTTGTGGAGCGGCTTTTTATCCTTATGCTAATAATTGGAGTGTGAAGCCGGGTATGGCGTTGCCTCGGGAGGCCTTGGGGAAGTAGTTTGGGAAAGCTGGGGAAGTCTACGGTTTATGTACTCGTCTAGTCAATTCTGGTGGCTCATGGGTAACATGGGAAATAAAGAAACATCTGTACGAATACTGCTACCTGAGTGAGGGTCTGAGAGAGCTGCCTGATAGGATAGAAGAGTCCTCAACGGTTGTCTTCAACATAATATCCTACTATACACGATCTGGGGGTGAGAGAGCTGTCTCCTAGACAAAAAGCCCTTAACGGTCCGTCTTCAAGATAGTATCCTACTACCGTATACACGACCAGCAGTCCTCAAGCAATGTCCTCGATGCATCCCACAAGTCTCAGAAGTCAAGGGCCGCCGTCCGCTCCTGGCGAGTTTCGCGACTTCCCTAAAACTGCCGAACGAACCCAAGCTCATGATCTGGGAGCATGCACAGTATGATTGGGATCAAGAGCGTTCCCACAAGCGCATGTCGTATAAAGTCTGGTCCTTCTGGTTTCGCAAACGCTATTGCTTGTCTCTCCCCTCTTGAACGTTTGCCACCTTTCCCGACTGGAAGCTCAGAAATTCGTCTTTAAAGATCGTCGCCGACCTGATCTCGCAGTCCTGTCAGCAACGGAAGCACTGATCCGGCAGGTACAGGTGACCGGGTGCTTGAAACGAATCCAAAATTATTAGGAGACGACGCCGGATCGGAGGACTATATTTCGATGACCGGCTGTACTTCAACCGCCTGGAAAGCGATGTGGAGCTGTGGGCTATTGGAGTCGTGTGTAGTATCCACAGCCAGAATTCATCTTCTGCTGAGCAACTCGAGGCGTTCCTTCTCTGTAATAAGTCAGCCGCCATCACAAGTCGCAATGAATGAAGATATCCTACCGCTCCACACAAAGTCCTCCTCAAGGTCATCGTTCGCAGCTTCCAAGTAGTCCAGCGCACCCTGATGGTGCTTCTTCAGATCTTCCAGCTGGTCCTTTTGCTTCTCGACATCATCATGGATGCAGTCATAAACAAGCTTTCTCCAGCTCTACAAAAGCGTTAGTGAATTGGCGTCGCTTATGGATAAGCAGTTTACTCACCCCTTCCAAAAACCGAACCATCTGCTCGTTTGTGCAAGCATCTCTAACCTCACCACACAGGGTCCAGAAACGAGCCCAAGTATCCACGCCCCGGAACTCATCCCTTTCATCGAGGTCAAGGTAGTCGCCCTCAAGCATGGCATCGAATAACCAGCCCACGAAGACTTCGTACTGAGCTTTCTCATCAGCCATTACCAAGCTCACATTTCGCGTGTTTCTCCACTCCGTCTGAGATCTTCCATCGGGAGTTTCCAAGGGTTCTTCAGGATCCACGACATGCCATTGCATGACCTTGGGGATGTTCCCTAACATTTCCATGGGGAAACCGAACGTGCCGGTCTTGAGTATGGCGCTGATCCTGCCCTCAAGTGAAACCTCCCACATTGTGCGGACACGGGCAATTTTAAGATTGTAGAATGCGGATGGACGGCAACGTTAAGGACTGTTCAGAGTGTGGATGGCGGATGAGTTGAGCCACGTACAACCGCCAGCCCAGAAGGCTGTGCAATATCACGGGGCAACAAAAGATGGGACGGACACAGGCGGGTTTCCCACAGCCTCGCCGCGCTTTAGCGGTAAAAAAACCCCCTGGTACACTGCCACAAATTGACAAGGCTCGAAATTGGTAAACACCGTCAGCACCAAGGTTGCGCTCTGGGGTGACAAACGCATCGCCGCCTGTGTCCTGATCTCTGGAGCTTTTGCAATTTAGCTCAATGTCATGCAGGCAATCCTCGAGGATGGCTAAATGGACTGCGCCATGCACGTAGTATACTGGCATCTGCCTTATTGACAGTGCGTTGTGTCCTAGGAGTTGTCTGGAAGCTAGTGCGGCGTCTTAATCTGTTCGGCGAATGGAGTCAGAATATATCCTGAACGAACGCGGATGAGTTAGGGTTGTTCAGGATGTAACTGACGTGTCGCTGACCGTCTTCATTCACTTAGAGCGAGCGCCGAACATGGAAGTTGTCTACTTGATTGCCATCCAGCAGCAGTGTCATTGCGCAAGGCAAAACCAGATGAATACAAAGCAACGCCAGCTGCAGGAGCAGTTAAACAGAACATTATCAGGGTCGACTCCCGCCACATTGGTGATGCTGCGAGGCAACCATGAGAGTTATGAGTCTTATTTGCAGAGCCAACTCCACAATCTCCTGCGTATCTGTCATCTGCCGGGGACATTGCGCCTTGATGTCTCAAGTTTTACCTTGCGCTGAGGAGCGCGCGGTGTCGACGTTCAGTTTAGAAGATGCTGATGGGAAGCCTAGTTCTTCCAGAATAGGGGTAATTGAGTCCTTTGGGCAGTCTGAAGATGCTTTATAATTCTATTGAAATTCTGAATGCCGCCGGTGTCAAGCGCTTCTTACTTCGGCGGCTTAAAGTCGGTCATCTCAGGCTCGCTATCGCCTCTGATAATTCGCCGATCAAGCTTGCTGCACTATAAATACCATTAGCACCCATCTCCTAGCACGATCTTAAGGTTACTGATGGATAATGATGCATTTTCAGAGAGAAGATTTTGTTTCGACATGAGCACGTCGAAAGCATCACCCTGCTGCCCTTTATCCAGATAGCCACCCACCCCCAAGTTAAGGCGAGCTACCTTTCTGAAGGCAAGTAGAGCAATACCTCCGCGTGAGTCCGACTAAGGATGACGATACGATGGTTTTCATCAGGTTGCATACGAGTGCTTTCAGAAGAATAGGAGTTACATACACTTATTAGTACCAGACGGGGTTGCATCGCTGCATGGCAGCTGTGCGCAGGTACCTAGAATCCTGGGTTCTCGGTTAGCTGTTGACCAAATAAGGTCCACCTATGAGACTAAATGGACAAATAATGCTATCAGAAAAGACGGAGCATCTACTAAAATTTCCGACCAGTTGACATCACATGCCGTAGCATAAGCTGTCCCTATCTGGATATTCATCATGAAAAGCATAGTTGAAATGCCGAAGCCTACGTTGCACTAACCTGAAAGACTGAGCTCAATGTTTGCCGCAAATTCGGCAGCATATGGATGTGCACGGAGATCAAGACATCGAGTTTGAGCCATCTCTAACATACTCGGGCCAATGCGTACTGCTCGACCAAGATACCTGACACGAACCAATGCGGTGAGGAGAACTGTCGGGTGTGATTCTTCATATGTCCTCATACGACACCCTCTTTCTCTGCGGCCCCTTGCTTCTTCCAGTCGTCGCCCCAGAATCGGCATCTTCATAGCTCAACGACGTAACACCCTGATCAACCACGTCCCAGGTCCTCTTTCTGAGATCCGGCTTGACCTCCTTCTTCGGCTTCCTCTTCTTCCTTTTCTTATGTGTCGGTCGCTCGTACGCCCCTACCTCAACCTCGCCATCTTCGATATACGCATTATTCGAGCCAGGTGTTGAGGCGGAAGTGGCAGGATTGAAACCGCGTCTCTCCTCTGCGTAGCGCTTCTCGCGAAGTAGAGCTTCGATCTCTGAGTGTCGGAACATGGCGATCTGTTCATCGGTCAAGGTGCGTTTCACGCCATCTGGGTAACAGCCAAGACCATCGCCTTCTTCCTCCTCTCCATTCTCGATAGGATCGGTAGGCTGGACAAAAGTGGCAGTGAAGTGGTGTTTCGGAACTGCTCCGAAATGAGCATCGTGAAAGGCTGAGAGTTCAAGCTGCCGAGCTGTTAGTGATGCTTTTTGAAGAATGTGAAAGACTTAAATACCTCCGATATAGCTGGTTCAGCTACACTCGGCACATTCTGTGCTTCATGAGCCATTGTTATTGATTATTTCAGGTCATGGTTGTCTTGATGATATTCAAATTGACGAGATGCTGTTTGGAATGGAGATATGACAGCGGGTAACGCGTTTGCTCAGGGCCGGATGTACTATTTACCGGAAGCGGCATTCGTTAAGCGCAGCCGCGCAACACTGCTCAAATGAAACTATATATCAGGCCAACTTTCGGCCAGTACTGTATTTCAACAAAGATTGCACCAATGATGCAATCGGCGACCTTATGGCTGATCCACTCCTTTACCGGAATCCGGGGGAGCTCACCATAGCAAGACTCGTGGGTCAAACCACGAGTCACCTATTTTGTTTTGGGAACAGCTCGATTATGATGTATCTTTTTTTGCCTCTTTGGATTTTTATCATGCTTAGCTCTATTTATCAAGTCCCAAGGCATGTTCTAAGCATGTATCGGATTGATTATTTTATGGTGAGATTTGGGCGCAATGTGCGTTGCGTCTCAAGCTGTAATCTTACAATCGGGGTGGTTTGATATTTCAGCCTTGCTACCTCGGCGAGCACCTCTGCTTTTCTTGTCTTTCATGGAATTTATCGTCGCAGAAATGCTTCGTTTGAAATGCTTCGTTAACATTGAAGTAAGATTCCAATTGGGGCTGCAAAAAAGATTCGACAGGTGAATGCAAACAAATGATGTTCTCGTCGATGTATCTGTTTGAATCGGAGCCAGTTGTACTGTAGGTCAGCCGTGCGACCTTAGGGAGTAACCTCATCGGGATTGGATAAAAAGCCGCGATTGCATTGCCTTGGCACTTGCAGCGCGTCTACATAGACCTCAATGTTCCGCTTTCAAGGTGGACTATGGTAATTACTGACCGAGACTTATAAAAATGCTCTGATATAATTTGTCTATTTGAGCCGAGTCGCGCCATTTTTTTTATTCTTGTGTTTTGTTTCAAGCTGTGATACCCTGAAATCCTCTTTCGGTCTCGCGTCTGCCTAAAACTGCTCTGCGCTCTCACCTCCACCAGCATCAGCATGTTTCAGGCTCAAAACGCTCGACAAATCGCTACTTCTGTCCATCATCTTGGCATAAAGTCTAACCTTGGAACATAATCATCTCAACCCCAGGAAAATGTCGCTGTCCTGGCGACCTCTACTACTGGGCGACTTCGACCCCCGCATCCCACCCCTCCTTCTCGCACAGAAATTTCAGCATGACTCCTATGAGATATATCTCACGGACATGACGCATCTCTGGACTGAGACACTCAACCGCCGCATGATATGCACCCGAGCTGGCACGTTGGAAACACCAATAGACCCAACCGAGGACGCCGAGCAAATGAAGTTGCTCTTGCAGAAGATTCAGGGCGGTCTTAACCTCGGCAAAGACGCAGAAACTTCCATGACCCTTGGACCTGGGGCCAGCCATGGCGATCATAAACTATCCGAGCTCAATATCAAGCTTGTCATTGAGCTGCCAAAGCCATTCAAGCCACTGGAATGGACGTGCACGTTACGCCAGGCGCGGAATAATAAAATAGTTGAGCACTTTATTTTCCCTCTTGTTTGTGCTCAGAATGGTAGGATGAGAGAGTTGGAGAGTCTAATAGAGTTGATGGCGGACAAAGATCATGTTATCCAGAAGCTTGCGGACAAACTTGAGGTCTCTGGGACGGATCTGGGTCAGGTCTTTCCAAGTGCTGCAGGAAAAGGTGGGCGGAAGCTTACAAGAAAGGCTATTGAGGAGAGGGTCAAAGGGCTATCTGCGTTTGATAAGCAAGCTTGGCAGCAAGAGCTGGATAGCACAAAGGAGAAGCACGGAGGGGATGATAATGTTGGAGATGTCTGGAAGGCCGTCAAGGGTCTGGCGTCGGAGGCATTCGTTCTGCCTGTCGGTGGAAACATTCATTTCCCGGATCCTGTGGAGGGTGCGGGATGGTGGAACTGTTTTGTGGAGGAGGCGATTTCAATCTCTACAAAGAAGAAGGTTGATGAGACTGATCAAGCACCTGCTGATGAGCTGGATAACGATGTTGAAGTTCCTGGCACGCCACCTCCTGCTGCGAGTCAAAAGTCTTCCCGTGCTCGCTCGAGACACACTCGCCAAATTGCTGATGATGACTCGACAGATGACGAGGACGACCTAGATGCCGCCTACGCACAAAGAGTACCCGACAGCTTCAGAGCCTCACAACAACCAGCAAAGGTGCCAGCGAAGAAGATTGGTGTTATTGGCACCAAAACGCAACCACCGGAAACCAAGCCGCCAGCCCGTTCGCCCGGAAAGCCACGACCTTCGCAGAGCCAAAGTAGTCATACCATAGTCCAAGACGACGACGATACCACAGCAGGCCAAGACGATACACCGCCAGAACCGAGGAAGACCTCGCCTCAAAAGAGCTCACCAAGGAAGCGCACAGCCATGCCAGACCCAGCACCAACACCAGCTAAATCACCAAAGAAAGGAGGATTAGGAAAGATTACTGGGGCGAGGAAGAAGGCCGCTACGCCACCTCCTGCATCAGAGCTTGAACCAGAAAGCTCACCGCCTCAAGCCAGCCAGAGCACGCCGCGGACGGAACCTAAGCTTGGACATCTGGGGCATAGGAAGGATGACGATGAAGATGAAAGAGGGAGAACTGCAGAGAAAGGGGAAGAGAAGCCGAGGGAAACGTCCGAGGAGGCTAAGGCGAGAAGAAAGAGAGAGCTAGAGGTGGAGCTTGAGAGGAAGAGGAATATGCCGCAGAAGAAGAAGAGAAAATTTTGAGCAGCGAAAATCATAGCTCTGATGTGCACTCAGATAAGTGTTGGATAGCTTCTACCCCGGAACAGACAACCTATACATGAGTGCACATTCTGTTTGAATACAGTTACGAGTACAATCTTCATAAATTCGCTATCAGGTATCATCCTTGCTCGAAAATGCCAATCGCGCCTTCAAATGCAGAATACCAAGCCACACCCCTGCGCCGGGCCCACACGCCCCTTTCAAACGATCAGAGATGCCAATTCATGAAGGACCCAGCTCTCGTAACACTTTGCGTCCCTTCCATGTCTTGCCCTGCACCCTGCCCTGAACTGCTTCAGCCCTGAAACTATCCTCGTCGAAAGTCTTCGTCTTCGGATCATAGTACATCTCGACCTTGAACATGCAATATCCTGGCTGCGGCTTGACAATCTGCATCTGCATCATGCCTGCAACCTTTATTGCGCCTCGAGGTGGCGGAACCACTATTGGTTTATTGAGACCGATGAAGCTGGCGCGCCAGACCGCACTGGCGTATCTGAAGCGCGAGTATGCTTTTTGCCCATACTCGAATAGCGGAGACTTAAGCACCCAGCGAAGGCGTTCTTCTTGTTCTTTAGTGAGTTGTGTTCCGCGACTTGTGGTCCAGGACTTAATGACCATGTCTGTCAGATCCTCTTTTGCTTTCGCGATAGCGTCTTCGACTGTATTATTGGTACTGGTGTTGGCTTGAGTTGCGACAATGCTCTCGTCGCCAGTCTGGCGGTCTGTATTGATGTCCGGGCTGCCGGCTGTGTTCCCTGAGTTGGGCGACTGCGCCGCCTCGATGTCCGAAGACGGAAGCAATTTCTCTTCTATTGTCCTATCCTGCTCCTCCGTAATCCTAAAAGCTCTTTCTGCTGCCCTTTCGCGATCTTGCTTGAGACTCTCCATTCGCTTCTTGGCAACTTCGCGCAACATTTTCTGTTGCTCTGGTGTAATCTTCGGCGGAAAGAACTCGGTCAGCGGTATCTTCTGATCAGGGTCAACGCCCAGCATTTCAGACATAATCCTGCCTCCTTCCAGATTCGCGTCCGGAGAAAAAAGCACAGTGAGCCAACGCCAGGTTGCTTTGGCAGCGTGTACTGGATATGAGATCCTCTCCACCTGCGCCGCATAGTGTGCATCGACAGGCACTGTTGACCATGCTATCCAGTCATCTGCAACCTCAATGCCTGACTGCACATAGTATGGCGGCGGCCTTTCCTGAAAGCCAACTTCGAGCCAGGATTGCTGGGCACGTAACTCCCACTTGGTGAATAGTTCGCCGAGAGCACGCCTTCCAATCGTTTTCTGTGCCCACTGCAAAGCCTCCTTGCCAAGATTATCTCTCAGACTTTTGATATCAATCTTCCTATATTCTGCGACTTCGGAATCCATAGGGTGCCATGCATTCTCTTGGTGTAGGCGAATAGTGAATGGAAAAGCGTAAAAGCGGGATTGTTCGAACTCTTGCATCATCTCTTTTTTCTCGTCCTCGTTCATGTTCTCCTCCAAGACCTCATCGACTTTGTCCAGGGGTGCCAGAACTGTTCGAGAGAATACTTCATAGATGAGCACCGAGCCAACAATCGTGACAAGTAACATCCTAAAACCTGTTAGTCTTCGCTCGGTACCACAGAGTGCTGCCAGCCTTACTTCGGTCTCGGGGGCGGCTTTTTGAAGCGAACACCCTGTGCGGCGGCATCTCCGGTATAATCATATTTCAGTCGTGTCGCAACTGATATTGGTAGGCGACTTGTCTTGTGAAAGCCAACCCGGCCCATAACCCGAGCGCGCAATGCGTTGAACATTTTGGACCGTCACGGCCCTCGAGCGAGGCTCACCAGCCACGTAACCTCGCGAAGTGGCGAAAGTGTGCGGCTTGGTCGCTATGTCGCAGATGTGAAGACGAAACAGGGTAGGCGGCCACGTAGGGGATCTGGCCCTTATCGGTATGTTTTGCGACAGGATGTGGAGATATATGCCGACAACAAGGGAGGCTCGCGGCCTAAATTTGGGGACGACATCGCGCGGCCCGCCGGTGTATGATGGCAGAATTACCGAAGGTGGACTAGTGCCGCCTGAGTGCCACCCTTGGAGCTCTAGCTCAACGACGACGTAGGGTCAAGGCCAGCCGAGTCGGACATCTCCCATCCGGAAACAACTTTATTGTAAACTCCGCAACACCTACGAATAGCCTCAACAACAATCATGAGGCTCTCTCTCGGCTTGCTCCTGCCAGCGCTTGCTGGCGTGGCTCACGCCGCTTCACCACCAGTGGATGGCTACATACTATCCGCTTCCAAGCCAAAGACGGCTGAGACCGTCGCAGTCAATAGCGAGCAACTCCGCCTCGTCCTCGCACAACAAATCGGCGTATCGAAATACCACAACCTTCATGACGCCAATTCTCTTGATATCATCAACAGCCTCAGCATTCCACAACAACATGCGCCAACGCTATTCGGCGATCTGTCCGATGGCCAACCAAAGCGTCTGCTTATCGCCTTCACTGGCACCGATCAGGAACTCAAGGACATAAAGAACGAGTGGTTAGGCGACTCGGTGGCACCTTCATTTACTCTCGAGGATTTGAAGCCACCTGGGGTGAAGGATTACGAGGCCCTCTTGCGCGATATGCAGACACAGGCGCGCCAGGCCGCCCATTGTCGCAACCAAGTTACTTTAGGCAAGATGGATAATTGGGACGAGATTTTCGACTGCTGGGATGATAAGACGGAAGCCGTCGTTATCACCCACCAGGCGAGCCTTGCAGTATGTATCACTCGCAGACCAACTGGTTGTTCTAACTAACACCGACACAGGAGCACGACTACCTCGCCACAGCCGCGAAAACCAAGGTTCTCTCCGCCATTGAAGCCCGCGAGATCGACACTACCCTCCTCTTCATTCCATGTTCTCTCGACTCCTTCAGTTGCTCCGCATTTGGCAGCTACGCCATGCCAACCACGAAGAAGTTGCACGGCAAACGCACCCCAGAATCTGAGCGCATAATGTCCGCTTCCAACATTGGCATTAAGCACCACGACTACACAACCTTCAACACTCCATCTTCCCGCTCTGGCGAGGAGCAGGTTACTGTGAACCGCAAGTTCCCAGCACTTTGCCACGCGAGCTTGGAAGTTTGCACAAACGCTACCAACTCATGTTCGGGTCATGGAGAGTGCTATAAGAAGTACGGACCTGCGGATGGAGAGAGCGGTGCTGCGTGCTACACTTGTGGATGCAAGCCCAGCAGTCACTCTGACGGTACCGGCGTTGTTTACTGGGGAGGTGCTGCGTGCCAGAAGAGGGATATCTCGAGCCAATTCTGGCTTCTGGCCTCTTTCAGCGTGCTGTTGATGGGACTTGTGGGCTGGGCTATCGGCATGATGTATAGTATTGGAAATGAGAAATTGCCAGGTGTTATTGGCGCTGGTGTTGCGCCAAAGACAAGATAAATAACTCGATGAGAGAAAGAAGGGGATGACGAAGGTAAGAGAAGTGATGATCAATTTGTTTAGCAATGAGGTTGGCGGGCGTTTATTGTGTAGAACTATGTAATCTAGCGCGTACGTCTTTGAGAGGCGTCAGTTTGTTACACCTGTGTGGAATCATACTTCACCCAAACTGCTATACAGTGCATTACCAGTTCTTTGAATAACTCCAACCCTCCCATGGCTTGACGAGATTCGCAAATAGAGTGATTTGGGCATACGCGGCGAAATCCGTAGCATCCACGCCCACCACTCACTCCAGGAACAGGTTTTTGGGGTGGATTGGTAGTCTTGCGATATCGAAATATAAACGAGACAGCCCGATCCCATCTAAAGAGGGTAATCAGCCGGCAGAGAGGTGGCGTACTGAAGATGAAGGCGGACGCTGGCAGAAGTCAGCTCAAAGCATGGGAAATCCTCAAACAGAGCAGAGTGCTATTTGATAGTGTTGTCTACATACCGCATTAATTGGGATAAAACGGTGCCCACGCTATAAGAGAACTGTTGAAATTACTGGACTATGGCAGCACACCTAGGTGCACCAAAGGTGATCGTAATTGATAATAGAAATTGATTATAGTGGATAACTGCGGCTGGACTGGACGAGGCCGTAGAGGCCAAGGTAAGAAGCCCTAAGCGAGTGTTAGCCGTATCCAGTATATGTAGGAGTTCACAGTCACTCTTACTTGTAGACTAGACAATATCAGAAGTCTCACCTCACCCTCATTGTGCGCCTGCGCTGGAAGTGATCTGTTGCTATGCATCTGGCGATTTAGTCGGTACAAGAACCTGGCCTTATAAGACTGTGTCCAATTCCCGCAATAATCATCCAATTTTGCTATTAGATAGTAGAAATTGCCGCTTGTTGAAATTTCACAGCCAAATTTTCGAGTAAAGTCGACTTCATACCAGACGTACATGCGGTAAAGACGGGGTCCCTCCGCCGCTGACATTACATGTCTGTGTGTCGGTTGTTTAGGGAGGCGGTGCTGAGGCGGTGGGAGGCTTTGAGGGTCGAGCATGGGCATTGCCCTCGAAAGGTCTATAGTGAGATGGATGATTATGATGATCAATATTATGTGAGATTTGAATTCAGATATTGCCGCCCGGAGGACTTTACCACGGTAGGGGGCGTCTGAAGATTGGAGTGGTGGGTACACTGTCATATATTTCCTAACGGCTCTGTAACACAGCAACGATTACAAAGTGTGCGATGTCGTTGTTATGCCAACCGGTTCTGATATAGTTCCCGCATTTAGAAAATTCTTTCCCCATGTCCCTATCAACCTTTCGCCTCGAATAACTAGAACCTGCTCACTCTTCATCGCCTTCCTCCTTCGACGCAGAGCCACAAATCGCCTTCACCCTTGACAAACTAGCACCCTGCATATGCCTCTCATCTTTGCGCAATAACAACACCCTCGTTCCTTTCATATCTGTCTCCAGCATCTCCAGAAACACCGCCCTCGCCGGCATGTCAACCTGCGGGAAGTAGGGCAACGTCATCGTGATCCTCGACGGCTTGTTCATAAACTCTCTCATCTCATCTGCCTGGATAGAATTTTCATGTCTTTGATTTGGGATTTTTGCATGAAGCTTCAAATCCACCTCGTGATTGTTGCTTGTGTGTCTGGGTCTTCCCGCAACCGCAAGAAAACAAGACCAATGTGGGGCATAATCGAAGAGTTCTTTCAAGGTTGGAAGGGGTGTGTTTGCCCAGTCATGGTAGGCGTGCTGCCAGACCATGATTCTGAGTTCATTCGGAAGCTTGGAAAATCCATGAAAGATGGTTGGAGTTCCATTTGTGGCAATTGTGTCGGAAAGTGCGAGAGCCATTTGTGGGTTGAGGTGAAGTCAGGAGGCCGGCTGGCTCAAGTTAGCTGGAATTTCGTCTGTAACGTATGCTTCTAGGTAATACTAACCTGTTGGTCTCGTGTGGATCCATTTATACATCTTTTTTTGAAGAGATCTAGGCTTATTGCCATGTTCTTTGAATCCAGTTGGAGAGAGATTGACGGCCGCTCGGAGAGCTCAAGGGCTATTGATGCACTGGATATGAAGTCAAAGGGATACTCTAGCTGATGTCGATTAGCTAGAGCTTATTTCGCAGTTTCCACTTCAATTAACCTGCTGATGCTTGGAGGTTCCTGATACGACCTTGAAGTGTTTCTTGATTGCTCTGAAGCGTGAGCTGAATGGATGTTGAGGAGTCGGCAGAGCATGGTCAGGGAGCCTCCGTGGGTTCCTTCCGTATTGGGCAAGCGCTCCCTCGGATTGTGTGCGAAGCGCTTAACAAGGGCACTTGTCAGGCATCCGTGGCTTTCCTTTTCCGCAGACACAAACACCTACACTCCCATCGAGCTGCAGCACAGAGTTATCCGGCATGCCAGCCTCAAAGTGTCAAAGAGTGTCGTGGGTGAGGCAGTTAGGCCACCACTACACTGATTACGCCAAGGAAGCTGAAGTCCGGAATTGAGAAATAGAGTATGTGGATCCTTGACTCTTGTAGCATATTGCCTAACTGTCTCTCTAGTGCCAAAGTCGACAAGTTCATGAACGACATAAGATTCCTCATTTATTGGAGATTTCCACGAAGCGATAAGCTTGACTGGGCTCGTGCGACTATAATGAGGAGACCAGATTCGGGCTGAGGAAGGCCCTTGATCCTCCTCATTCTACGACGCTCCAATGGAGAGAATTCCACATGCCCCTAAGAAGGTAAGAGCTGTTTGGTATCCTGGCGTACGTTAACTTCAGCCCAAAATTAGTTCACGAAATCGTAAACCAGATTTTAGTCAACAACTAATTCTTAGCATATGCCAGCATACCAAACGGGCCTTCAGAGGCGTACCACCGCATATATAAGTAAACTAGCATGCTGCAGACAGAAGATGAGGCCAGCCAAAAGATGGGTCATGTCAAATACTGGGAAGATAAAATCGACTCGAGATATCCGGGCCTGTCAGTCGATATCCAAGAGCACGCATCTACGCTAAAACCAACTACGTTAGCCTGCCATTATGAAGATTACGCTGATGATTTTGGCCTGGTAGCGGCCCTTAAACCATATAAGGCGCACTACCTGAAAATGGTGGGCCATGAATTAGATGTTGTTTGTTGCACATAGGCTCTGCGCAGTAGACTTGCGCGCCTACATGGCGTATATGATCCTAGGTAGCTTGGACTGCGCAGAGAACAGATGGAGGACTTGAGGCGTGCGCGGTGGGAGGAGTGGATCGTTCGGGCTCTGCGCGAGTCACTTCCGTGTAGCTAGGCGGTGCGTGGGTTATATATGCGCAGGCCTCATAAGCACTAGAAGTAGAACTAGTAGATTATCAGAGACAACTAGCTGCGCGGATTACTTGCTGCTTGCTGAAGTGATTGTGTGCTTGCTACGGACTCAACATTATTCGTGAGGCCGTGTAAGCACAGCATCCCCCAACTCTTACGGCAGCATTCTAACAACGTAAAGTAAGGGGGTGGAAAGGTTCTTATTTGTGCATGCGTTCCCCTTTGATCCAGAGTTGCCACGCCCACCATTCTATTCTGAAAGCGGTCTGGACTATACAACTTCGCGCTCCAGGGCGGCTCGGGCAGGCTTGTACAAACCAAAGAAAGCCCTTTGTCACCAGCGTCATTCACTTTCTGCGCTTAGTAAGTAACAGTACATATATATATATAAGAAACTCTTGCTAACACTGTACCTAGGAGGAACACGAGGCTTCCAAGCAGACGACACTGGCCGTGCACTGGAGGAAGCGGTATGAGGAGCTCCAGCAGCAATGAGCATTGACATTGGCGGCCTTGTGGTTACCCACAACTTAGCTACATTTTTTTGGCACCTATCTCAGCAGTTCGACGAGATAAGCACTTCGCTCGCTTAGCAGATACGTTGCTATACAATGTAATAGGTCTTCTTGATATCGACTTAATCTCCACAGGCATTTGGCTCTATATCACCCGCTCTTAACGCCGCTGTGTTGCTCCAAACGCCGTTTGGATATTCCTCATACCGCATTCTTATCTAACACCGCTACCTCTCCACTCCTAGCCATCCAACAGCCCTGACTCCTTGAGTGACCCAAAGAGTTCAGGCTCCAAAAATTTGGCCACAGACACATCCTCACTCAACCCCTTCCTCCTCCTCGTCTTAAGCACAAAATCCCTCGCCGTCGCCATCGTACTAGCCGGCTCAAGCGGTCTAAGCACCACATCCCTATCCAGCGGGTCACCTGGGACAATACTCCATTTCTCAAACACCAGACTGACTGCTGCCTGACCCTGAGTATGGATCCTCAGATCCGTTTCAAAGCCAAACGAATCGATGACCGGCAATAAGCCCTGGCATCTATACAGCGGCGTACCCGCGATAGGACCGTCGGCTAATACATGGCCTCTGCGGCGCGCTAACACGGTGTAAAGGGCGGATACGGAATCGGCAGGCCCAGTCATGGAGACGGAGTATACGGGCTCCATGAGTCTAGGACTCGCCATGAGGAAGGAAGAGTAGACGGCGCGACGAGAAGTGGGGATTATCTGGCCGCCGCCGCGGAAGATGGGAGAGGAGTCGAGGAGGATGTCGGTGATTTTAAATTTGGTGTTGCGGATTGGTTCTTCGCATAATGGGCCTTCGCGGACGCCCCAGGTGAAGCCTTGGCGGATTGTGTCGCGAACTGTGGAGAGGAGTTTTTTGTCGACCTAAATTGTGTTAGCCTACCCATCGTCTTACAAAAATAAGGAAAGGGGAAGGAAAAGGAGGTGCGGAGCCTTACCTCGGATGGAAGTGTGTCGTCCTGCAGAATATTTGGACCCATATTATCAGGTCCGAATGCCCAGATGGAGCGGGAAGCAAGAAGATCCCAGCCGTAGTTCTCTTCGAAGAACTTTCCTGTTTTACGCACAGGGTCTGTGATCAAGACCTTGCCGCTTTCGATGTCCTCTGCAATACCTGGGTCCAATGGCTCTGCTACCATGGTGATTTTGTTCTTCTTGTTTGGCGTTAAGGCGTAGCATTTGATCGCTGATGTCTCCACTACAGTCTCGCAGAAACGGGTAACTGGATCGGAAACCTTGATCTCCATGTCTGCATATAGCCGGCGAAGGTCGTAGAGTACACAGTCCATGTAAAACTCGCCAGTACCAAGTATAACGTGCTCACCCGACTCCTCGACCTTTGTCGTGATGAGTGGGTAAGACTTGTTAATCTTTCTCAGACCATCCAACATCTTTGGCAACTCAGATGGGTTGATCGGCTCCACGGCAACTTTGAATACTGACTCCGTCATCTGCTTGATGGGCTTGAAGATGTATGCATCCTCGTCATCTTCCAACTTCATTGGCACAATCGTTGCGGACTTGACGATCGAGTTATCGACGCCGCCGAGCAAGCACCAATTACCTGCCGGGATACCATCGGTTGGGATATTATATCTCGTCTCAGCGATCCAGACATCTGAGATTGCGGCTATGGCCATATCTTCCTCGTCGTCTATCGAGTAGTCCTCTCCAAGGACTCTAACCTGTTGACCTGGCTTGGCAGTACCTGACAACACGCGGCCGAAAGCGTTGAAACCGGCCGCGTCGCTGGTATTGAAGAGCTTGGAAATTTGCACAACCAATGGACCGTCCTGGTTGCACTCTGCTATCGACTTAGCCACCTTGGTGTCGGTTGGCCCAGTGTAGTATCTCTCCAACTTGTTCTTGGCGCCCTCGACTGGTGATGGGATGTGCTCAACAACCATGTCTACGAGGCCGTTTGACGGGCCGAAGAACTGCTCGCAGACAAGGTTGAGCAGAATCTTGGCGTCAGACTTGAGCTGGGATGGCTTCAGATAGATGCCGAGGGTCTCAAGGGTATCCTTCAAATCTTCTGGCGACTCAGATATGGTGTGAGAGTAGATTTTGTAGATTGGCTCTAGTATGAAGTGGACGAACGATCTCTTTGAACGCTCCTCGAGTCCCTTTCTGGTGAAGTTGCGCTTCTTCGGGTTGAAGAAGACGTCGCCCCATAGCCTCTTCGAGAACTCATCGGTGTTGACTCCTGGATAGGTATCCTCGTACATCCTGGCGAAAGACTTCAGTGTGAAGCACCACTTCATCTCAGAGCAAGCGAAGAGCACATTTCCCTTTTCAGGCGAAAGCCTCCTCCTCTCTCCTTGTCCTGGTAAAGCGTTCTCAATAGCTGTGTTGACCTCCTCGATAACGTGCTTCAGCTTGAAGTAGGCGTCGTTAGGTGGGAGCTTCAGCTCCAATATCAGGCGATCCATCTTGTTCACAACCAGGACCAGCGGCAAGTCTTCCAGCACTGCGTACTTGATGATCTGCTCTGTATTTACTTGAACTCCCTCCACAACATCGACAACCAACACCACACCATCGACTAAGCGCAATGAAGCTGCTACCTCATCCACGAAATTGACATGCCCAGGCGTATCTAAGATGTTGAGCAGATGCGACTTTCCCTTCGTGTTCTGCAGCACCAAGCTCATTGGCGCAGTCTTGACCGTTAATCCTCTATCGCGCTCCATCAACGATGTGTCCGTATATCTCAGCTGCTCATATCTTTGCCTTCCTTGTCTCTTGTCGAGTCTGTCGCTAATATCGTGTGTCTCCAGCACCAACATATCCATCAATGCCGTCTTTCCATGGTGTAAATGCCCTGCGAAAGCGACGTTTCTGACTTGCTCCGGGAATTTCATGAGGTCTGCCATGAACGGCCTATCGAAACGTACTGGCGGCAGGTCGGCCTCTTCCAATTGGAACTTCTTAACCTCGACTGGCGCAATAATCGGTTGTGTAAGCGGTTGCGCATCTTCCTCCTGCACCATAGTCTCCACGTCCTCGCCATAAACTTGTTGTGCCGTCGGATAGTATTTCTTGTCCTCATGAAGTACAACCGCATTCGAAGGTCCCTCATCATCTATCTCCATCAACTCCTGCCCTGTAGCTTGATGCGCCTCTTGGTCTTCCTCCTCATCATCGTAAACGTATGCGCCGGCATCAACACCATGTTGCGACTCCTCGTCGGACTCCTCACCCTGTCCGATAAAGTTCCCGAACTCGTCGTACTGGTCGTCATCCATTGTTGCGATTGTTGTGTTATAAAAAGCTACAACAAGTCGTTGCAGAGTGTATACTATCTTGTCCAACCACAAAAGTTCACGAAGCTCGCGTCACGCACGTGATTGAAACCTTGGCTCAATGCAGACCCCTCTGTCCCGCGACGCTTGTCCTTTCCTGTCCCTAATCCCTGTGAAGCGTTCCCGTTGTGGGTTCTGTGGCTGTGAAGGCTGGCACGGACACTCTTGACCCTCCCCATTGTGGGCTCACCGCCAAATTGATTGCACCACAGCGCCACAATTGTTCCGTACCTGAGTGTTGCCCCTAAACAATCGTAAACTCTCCTTTATCTTGAGCTTCAGTCCTCACTTACTCTCGTTCTTACTTCTTGCTTCAACACATCGCAATCATGTCTCTTCCAGCTGTTTACATCGTCTCTGCCGTCAGGACCCCAGTTGGTTCTTTCTTGGGGTGAGTTTTATAGCTAGATAAGGCTGATACACCCCTCTATTTTCTGCCAGATTCGGTGAAACTTTAGCTAACATGTTGCCAACAGCTCACTTTCCAGCTTGAGCGCTACTGAGCTCGGAGGCAAGGCTATCAAGGGTAAACACACCACTCGATTAACCGACTATCACCAAAAACGCCCCACTAACACCAACCACAGCTGCCGTTGAGCGCGTCCCAGAGATCAAGGCCGACGATGTCCAAGAGGTCTTCTTCGGCAACGTCCTCTCCGCCAACCTCGGCCAGAACCCAGCCCGCCAGTGCGCCATCAAGGGAGGACTCGGAGAGCACACCGTCGCCACCACTGTCAACAAGGTCTGCGCCTCCGGAACCAAGGCCATCATCCTCGGCGCGCAAACCATCATGACCGGCAACGCCGACATCGTGGTCGCCGGCGGTGCCGAGTCCATGTCCAACGCCCCGCACTACCTTCCAGTCCTCCGCAACGGCGCCAAGTATGGAAACCAAACCCTCGTTGACGGTGTCCTCAAGGATGGCCTCACCGATGCGTATGACAAGCAGGAGCACATGGGTATCGCGGCCGAGAAGTGCGCGAATGACCATGAGATTACCCGTGAGCAGCAGGACGAGTACGCTATTGCTACTTACCAGAAGGCACAGAAGGCCACCGCGGAGGGAGGCTTCAAGGCCGAGATCGTGCCAGTCGAGATCCCAGGTGCGCGCGGAAAGCCATCAACTATTGTTGATAAGGATGATGAGGTAAAGAACCTGAACATCGAGAAGCTGAAGGCGATGCGTCCAGCTTTCGTCCCAACCGGAACTGTTACCGCGCCAAACGCAGCGCCAATCAACGATGGTGCCGCCGCTTTGGTTCTAGTTTCGGAGGCTAAGCTTAAGGAGCTTGGTATCAAACCTTTGGCCAAGATTATTGGATGGGGAGATGCTGCGCATGCCCCTGTCAACTTTACTACTGCGCCAGCACTCGCTATTCCAAAGGCACTTAAGCATGCTGGTATTGAAGCTTCCCAGGTCGACTTTTATGAGATCAATGAGGCTTTCTCTGTTGTTGCCTTGGCTAACATGAAGCTCCTTGGACTTGATAGCTCGAACGTCAACGTCAAAGGAGGCTCTGTCGCCATTGGCCACCCGTTGGGTTGCTCTGGTGCTAGAATCGTTACCACCCTCATCAACGTTTTGAAGGATAACAACGCGAAGATTGGTGTTGCAGGTATCTGCAACGGTGGTGGCGGTGCTTCTGCTTTGGTTATCGAGAACTGTCAGTAAATATGGACAGTTATTGATCATTGAGACGGAAGGATAGAGGAGTTTACGCAGGGAAAAGCAAGCGACAAGCAAGCGAGGCGATGTTTCTGAAAAGTAGTGCACGCATTGGAAGCATATATACCACAATATTAATGAACGAGAACGATTTTACGTTACGTCCCTACATCTATCGCTCGCTTTCATCAAACCAGTATTATACATTATAGCTAACGAAGTATACACATGAACATTACCACCCAGTTCTCTCTACGGGATGGATCGCCCCATCTATTACTCTCCAACCTCTACCTAGTCATCTACATTTTATCTTTATTGTGACAGTATTCAATACCTGTAAATCTGTTGGTTCTTCTCTTTTTTCTTTTTTCTTCTGCTCCTCGACCGCAATTCGTCCCTTTTCAGCCTTGATCATGTTCCACTCATGCTGCTCCTGATGCGTTTTGAGGTTGTCGGCTCTCGGGATTAAGCCTCTTGCCACAGGGACCTCTGTTGCAGCCTGGCTCGGAGCAATAAAGGAGTGGTTTAGCAGGGGAACTGGACTTTTACCGGGAGGTCCGAAGTTTTGATGGCTTAGGTGGTGGCTCGTGGTCTTTTTGGTGGTTGCTGGATAGTGTTAGTTTAGGAAGTTAAAGGTGGTACTCGAGGAACAGACTGCAGAGTTCCTTTGAGTAGGATAATGGAGACGGAACATACCTGCACAGCTCAGCGGTCTTATAGTATTTACCACAATCGGTGAAGACGCAGATATAATGAGTACCGCGACACAAGGAATTCAGAGTCCAAAAGTTGAGGATCGTGCCGGAAGGCGGTGTTTCTTGCCTAGGAGAACCCGGAGTTGATGCCAGTGATGTTTGAAGCGTGGTTGGTTTTACTTCTGTTGCAGGTCTAACCTGTTTGACAGCTGTTGAACGATTGGCCGTGATGGTAGAAGTGGAATTTTGGGTCACCTTAGCTAGCGGTGTGGTGGCCTTCTTCAGCGCGGAACTCGGCTTTCTCGGCTGCATCTGGTCGTTCGATGAATTGAGACTACGAGACAACGGCGAAGGTCGAGTAAGACCTATGTTGGAAGCTGAGGAAAGCGCTCTAGGAGCCGGAACCCACGCGTGCTGGATTACAGTCTCGTCTGCTGGGTCCCCGTAGACTGGGGCGCAAGTTGCTGAGCATGAAGGCTGTAAGGCGGCACAGCTCCAGCTGAGGCAAATGGCTGAATGCCATGTGGACCAAAGTTGCTAGTATTGACTCTCTGCCTATTCTTTCCCCAAGAAAATGGTTTAGAATCTGTCTAAATGCAACCCTAAAATTAATCTACCGGTCATTGCTTGGTATTTGTTGAGCCGAGTTGTTAGATCCACTATTACCGTGAGTATAGTTAAAAAAGTACCTCACAAAGGTCTATTGGAAGTCCCAACTAGAGTCAATGTCCATGCCACCGTTAGCAGCGTCTTCAAAGCCAGTCGGAAAGTGATTGAAAGAAATAATGATTGGCGGAGTCTAGATACAGGCTGTTGGCTTTTTTCGAGCTCGAGGAGCGGGGGAGTGACTTACCGCATTAAATGGAATCGAAGGATGCTTGGAATGCAAGATTGTACGGCGTTATAAGACCGTATGAGGGAACCCACTTTTCACATTTTCACGCACAAAATCGTATAAAAGACTGGTTGGGAGTGTACCAGAAAGTTGCCTGTTTGACCTAGAAGACATCATCTTATACTCCAATTAATGCGGTATATAAAGGCATGCCAGGGAGCTATTCGCTCGACCAAGAAGCGAATCAACATCTCAGCGCCCAATTTGGGCTCCTACAGAAGCAGATACTCAAATGTTCTTTTCTCAGGAGCGTGATCTGTATTCCCTACCTAACACGCTGTTGGCGCGTCGCCGTCGTGGATACATCTCGTGTCCAAACTCGAACTTTGAGGACCTATACTTTTGCTAGGTACCCGTGCCTCACTCTATAGCCCATAAATCACGTAATCAGTGAAGGCGATGTTTGAGCCTCAGCTCTAGGAATGCCACACTAGTCGCGCACCTCGTCAGGTCGAGATATATCAATGTCTGATGAAGGCACTTGGAGGTTCATTTGCGAGCCTCTCACAGTACACCAAGTATCGACACCAAAATCTCGATAATTCCATGCCACGGGCTCGTAGACAGGAACAGCGGCGATTTGACAATGTTGATCGAAATGCTGTACCTGAGGACCCTCAGAATCATGCCAATGGTGCCCAGTTTCTCGAGGTCACTTCTCAGCAACGCCACGTGGGCAAGACAGCGCATGGCAACTTAACCAGTTAACGTGCCAAAGAGCCGACGGTGCAATAAATTTATCAGCAGCGATGACATTTATAGCACGATATCGAATATTACAGCTAGAAGTGGGAATTTGTTGCGAGTACGTCGAGCAAATACCAGATCATCCAACACGCAGTGAGAACCCGCGCAGCCAACTCTCTAGTATTCCCTACAAATTCCCTACCTAGTTCCTATGAATAACGCCCATATATAAGCTGCGCAGTGGCGCCAGCACCATGCGCGGTAACCTTAATCTTCACCACCACCATCGCTTGCATACCACCCTACCTCCTTGCGCAACCTACCCACTCAGCTCCTACTCCTCGACACTAAAATCGCAGTGTAGCACGCGCAGGCATACCGTGCGAGAGCTCTGCGCAACAAAATTCCGCATGGGAGGATGGGACGAATTGGTAATGCACGCGAGATCGGAGGTTACGCGGAGAAAACATGACTTAACTTCGATGCGGGTACTCGTCGCGTCGCTTTTGAGCACATCAACAAGTTTTGAATGTGCTTCCATTCGGATGTTGCATATCTGTACATGGTGTGCTAAGTTTTCAAGCTATTAGCCACACCATATCCTGGCTGGTCTCGCCCTATTTCCACCAAAAACAAAAGCAAATCAATCCCATGGGTATATCGCTATCTGAACCATGGCGCCAAAATAAAGTCCTGGTGTGTGCATCTCATCTTCCTTCTCGATATCACATCATCATACTCCACAACGACTCAAGCAAATAGAAAACGTTTGTGCCAAATTTCAAAACCCAAAACCCTCAATCCCTTTACAGTTCCACCTCCTCCTTTAAATGATTGTTGCCAGTCGAGAGCAGGCCAGTTTCATGCCAGACACCATCCTCGACATCCTTCATGAACCGATCAGCCTCATCTTGTGGAGAGTCCTCTGAAATCTGTGGCTGAGTATTGTTATCTTTCACATCGATGGGTGGCTGCTTGGTCGGACCCGGAACGTTCATCGAATCATCTTCGGCTTCTGCTGAAGTCGCCTTTTCCAAGTGCTTTCTCATCTCCTGCTCCTTAGCGACTTCTTCGAGAAGCTGCTCCGCCTTGTCCATGATCGCTTTATTTGCTCTGGCAAAGTCCCTGAGAAATGGCTCTTTCTCGTCGTATGCCGCATAGGACCACCGGCGGAAACTCTTTTCGACGTACCTCCATTCCAATGGAATTTCGCTGGCAGGTCTGATACCACCATAGTAGTCCCAGCAGTTGGCTGGGGGTCCGACTTCAGAGCATAAGCGATCCATGATGGACGCATCCGCCTTATCTGCCTGTTGAGAAGCTGGCAGCCCAGGCTTTCTCTTAATCAATAAGGTCGAAGCAGACTGGGATGCGGGCGGACCATCAATGGAAGGTGACACCGCCAAGCGTTTTGGATGCTCGGGCTCGCCTATGGTTTTCTGAGTGGCTGGGCTTTGCGAGCTATCCACCTCTCCACTTGGAACAGTCGCGGCGAGATGCTTGTTTCCCCATATTCTGAATTCCATCATTCTTTTTTGTAGAACCTTGCACAACTCAATCCAGTCTCTATGCTCGTCGTGGGTCATCGTCCGGAAAGCCCAGTAGCCACCTTCATCCCGTGTGTAGCGATATCCTTGATTCCATGCGAGATCGTTCTCCTTGTCACCATCGCCCCATGGCTCAGGCCCGCAGCCGCGCGCGCGAGCGGTATAGACGATGGGTTCCGAGTCAACATACGTACCGGAGGATGTGCCCAAGACCGCCTCGCGATGCTCCGCGAACGCTGTCTTCACAATCTCAATTTGCCCACCAATATTGGTAGCTGCTTCACGGATACTGATCCAGATATCCTTGAACCCCTCGTCGTTGGCTTTATGTCTCATGTAACAGCGTTTCTGCTCAGCGTGCCTCTCACGGAAACCGGCGAACTTTCTTTCGTCTCGGAGAGATCTCCTGTCGTTTATTTGATCCATTCCTTCGTCTTCGCTCATTTCGGATAGGTCCCACATATCGCTTTCATCCCAGTGTTCGTCTACCTCGGAGGGTGGTGCCTGGGGCGACACATCAAGACTACTTGCAATTGTGCGAAAGCGTTCTCGACGAATCGCATATGGGTCTGGGTCCGCTGAAGTATCGGCATTGAAGTTACATCGGACATGTGCCAGCAAAGCTTCATATTCCACATCAGACTCAAAAAAATCCTTATCTTCTCCTTGGATAGATGCGCGATGTCTGGCGGAGGCATTGGTGCTCACGTAATTGGCATTCGCCCAGTCAAAATCGTCTCCATAATGATCCTCCCGGTATTGTTCAAAATTCGCTACCTCTTTCTCGTAGAGCTTGCGTGCCTTGTCGCGACGCGTTTCTGCCTGCTTATGCATTGCTTCAAAGTCGATGTCGCTGTTCAAAGTGTTCAGGGCTTCCACTTGCTCGATCTCAAGATCGTCAGATTCGTCTGGGGAATAGGCGTTCTTGTCGGTCCATTCGTCTTCGGCGGAGTTATAGTCTGGGCCTAGCGCATGTCTTCTGAAGCCGTGAAAGTATTTCTTCTCTTCATCGAGCTTCCTCAGCCAATTCTCTTTGTTTCTGAGGGCTGTGATGAGCGTTCTTTTAAATCTGGCCGATTTTTCGAAATTTTTCTTGCCTTCCGCAGCTCGTGGAGTTTCCTTTTGGTAGTCAAAGTTGGGATCAAAGGCGTCGTTGGACGGATCCTCAGAAATATAGTCTTCTCCAACAGTATCATGGCGGAGGTCTTCGAATTCGGCTTCCTGCTCATTATCAAGCCTCTTTAGCTCTTCTATCTCGGCCTGAAGATCTTTGAAAAGTACTTCGTAATCAGCGGCACTGTCGAACGCTGGTATCTTGTTATCACAAGCATAAGACTCTGCACGCAGATGGCGGCTCTCTTCAAATCGGGTGGGAGAATAATAATCCTCGCGCTGATCCTCTCTATAATCGCGTAAGCAGTCGATGGTAGCCATGAGCATTCGGGAATGCCGAGCTCTCTTCTCGATGGCCTTGACGTAGGCTTCCTCATAGAACAACTTCTTGTAAGCTGCATTCTCATCAGGTCCGCTCTTAGCGTCAGTTTCATCACTCTCTGACTCCTGCTCCTCCTCAATCTCCTCGTCGTCAATGAAGCTGTCAACCTCATACTCATCGTCCTCCGCATCAGAGACAGAATCGTATGTCGAGCTACCATCGAGAAGTTCTAAATCACAGTCAGGACCACCATCGACTTTCCTCAGACGCTTAAATTCCTGATTAGACATCATCCTGCCAACGCTCGTATCGGATGATACAGAGTCTACATCAGAGTCATCGGTCTGGCAGTCGCAAGCACGGAAGCGGAACCACTTCTCCCAACTACAGCCTCTGCATCTCCATAGTCCGTCTCTGGCGTCCCAGATGCTGTCGTTCTGCTGACTTGGCGATGAAGAGCTCTCGATCTCGTCGGAGACGCCACCGTTGTCCGTGTCCACGAGATCCATGTCATCATCCTCCTTGGGTTTTGCACTATTCTCTAGTTCAATGCTGGCGGAACGAGCTGAGTTGTTGCTTGAGCTTGTTTCTTCATCTGACGATAATAATCGTGGTCTCTTCTTGACATGGTCACCGGTGGGCCTGTTGCTAGCCTTCCTCTTTCCCTTATCGACTGCTTGCTTTGAAACTGGCTCTTCCTCAAGATCCATTATAAGGTCCGCGTCAACATGTTGCGTCTGCGTCTGTGTGAGCAACTCACCGCGCTTCTCGCAGTAAAGCAAAATCACATCATCGTAACTAAACTTCGTTCCCTCATCACAGCACTCCCCAAAGAGGGTCTTCATCGTGACACCATTAAACCATCTCTTCTCATCGACTGTGCAGGGATACACATCAGCTGGCTTCAAGGCCGCGACAAGGTCGCACAACTCCTCATAAGACGCGTGTCTTGAATAGCAGAACGTAATCGTCTTCGGCAGCTCATCATCAGCTACCCTGAGAGGCTCCACTGCCGGGAGGGTTTGCGGGTCAGCTTGACTCTGGCGAGGGACGGCTTCCAGCATGGTCTTGACAATGTCTTCGAGCGACATCTTGTCGGTGTCCCCTAAATCAACTTCATCCAGGGCAACAGTCTGTCGTCCACAATGAAGCTGTTTGAGCAATGCCTCCTTCATATCCTTAACCATATCATCATTGGCATTCTTGAACATCTCCACGATCTTTTGCACGAAAACGTCGTTTTCGATCTCTAGCTCGGGTTTTTGCTCGAGGTCCCCGGCTCCACCTCCGGCTCCGAGCTCGAGTAGCTCGACACCATTCGTCCCACGAGCAAGGATAGGAGTGATGAAGACGGTGTTCTTGTTGAGGGCCGGGCATCTCATTCCCTTCTCACACGAGTGAAGGCGGACATTTGGATCAAGAGTCAAGCATCCCTTTTGGTAGTTATTGCCGTATTTGTGTCCGATGAGTGCCGGTGCCTCTGGAGCGAGGTACACCGGACTGGACTCTGGACCAGCATCCCTCTTTGGTTGTTGGCAAAGAGATTCGTAGAGACCAATCTTATACTGATCAACATGAACCGCGGATTTCAAAGACTTAGAGAGCGCGATCCAGACCTCTTCATAGCCAAAAGTCCATGCCTTGAAGTGAAAGACTGTATCTGCGGGATACTTTGAAACTTTCTTCAGCAGCTCCGTGAGACCCTCGGCCTTGGTTGGGAAGTGGATAGGCTCCGTGAAAGTCGTGTCCAGATAAATACAGTCAAGCTTCTTGAGGCCACTGGTGTACTCAATCAAGAGAGGATTTCTACGAATATTGTTGACAAAATACGGTTCGCAGCGGATATCTCCAGTATAAAGGATAGCTTTGCCACCACCTTCGATAAGGAACATCACAGAGCCGGTGCAGTGGTTGGCATCAAAGAGCGTGACCTGAATTTCTTTGCCCGGAGCGAGCTCAATCCTAGTTGGAGTCTCAAGCGGCAGCGGCTTTAATAGGTTCTTCAAGTGACGATAATGCTGGACTCTGGACTGAAGAATTCCGAGCTGGAAGTTCACGCGGTGAGGGAAGCGCTCGAGGCGAAGAAGTATTTCTCTGGTTGCGGCCGAGCAGTAGACGCTTCGTCATGTTAGTACGACGATGGTCACAGAAAGACTCGCAAAAAATATATCTCACAATGGCGCCTTCAAAGACTCCAAGCCCGCAAGATGATCAGTGTGGACATGGCTAAGGAAGCAGGCCAAAGGTCGACGTGCTCCTTCGGCATGACGGAAGAAGTCCACTATACATTGTTAGTAATCAGTATCGCCAGCATAACACAGCTAGTGGGGAAAACCGTCTTCAGAACATGTCGCTACTCGACTAAGAGTAGCGATGTGGATGAATAGGAAGTCTGCCATACGACTACCACCAAGGTTACACCAGCATGCACTTGTTCTCACCTCTGATATCCGGAAACTCATCCACCTGTCCATCAAAAGTGGACATCTTGACAACCTCTCAACTTCCACCACTATTCGCCTACTTCTTCAAGCTCATAGACCTTGCAACTCTTGGAACATTCAGCCGTGGTCAAAGAACGAATGTGGTGAAACAGGAAAGATGGCGGAGTTCAAAGAGAGCTCCCAATATTCGTTGCAATCCTTATCTTATCGCCTAGCGCGTGCTGCCTGTCCTGCGAGCGCTTTACGCGAAGTCATGTGCTCATGAATATTACACTGACCGCCTTCTGAGGACAAATCACCACCTCTGCAGAACGAGCTCGAGCACAACCGTGGTCCAAATCACTAAACTCACCTTCCATACTCCACTTCTCAACAGCCACAACTACGAACAACTTATTTTATAGCTAGGATTTGAGATCTTTGACTGATCTGCAATTTTTGTGTGTGCTCTATAATGGTTAGGGTGTAAAACCAGTATGTAAGGATTTATCGCTGCGCGATTTCAGGTTCTCAAAGATTCTTAGGGTGGCGTAAGCCGGATTCAATCACCGCCTATTTCTCCGTGAGCTCTCCGAGCAAGGCTTCAACCACGCATCGGTCGCACCCGACCACTTTTTGACACGAACATGTTACTTCTTTGGCACGAACATTTTACTCCTTTGACCGACTGAGAAAAATAACGCTCGTATTGTGAGGTGAAGCCTGCGTTGAAGAACGATCATAAACGGCTCTAAACAAAGGTGGCGAGTTGCAAGTGCGAGAACAGCCACAATCACCAAGAGCAGTCACAGAGACACTTGGAGGCAGAGCCATGAAGTTGTCTAATTTATAATTCATTTTTCAACACTGCCTAATACTACATCGCGGATATCGTTTATCATCTATGTATTCATTACATCGTCCAATCTATCTTTAACCATTGCCAATCCTCGTCAAGGTCTTCCTAGACCACCAAATGCAAACCGCCATCCCTCTCAAACGCCAGAGAATCTCCAAATTGTCCAAAAGAAAACCACCACTCATACTCACAAACAAAAGAAAAGGCTCTAACCACGCTGTTCATAACCGTACTGCCCCTGCGGCACATACCCAGGGTTCGGCTCCAGAACACCCCACTGATCCTGCTTTCCAAAGCTCTCAACCGCAGTCCACATGCCCGCAGCCGACGCATCAAGCGGCGGCAGAGCGTTAAAGTTAAAGGGCGGTAACTGATTCTCATTGCCGAAAGCAGGGAGATGGGACTCTGGCTGCCATGTCTGGCTTGACTGCTCGAAGGACATTGCCATGGATTCGTCTGTTGGTATGTACCCGGCGCTCCCATCGAAGTGCTGAGAGGAGTAAGCCACCCCTGCGGGTTGGGAGATGTATTGAGCGTTTTTGAAGATATCTCCGTGGACGGTGTGGAGGCTGTCGGTGCTGTGTTGGGTTGTCTGTGACATGAAGGACATATTCTCCGCCCCTCCCTCATTTTGACTCGGCTGCGAAAACTGCGAGTACGGACTCGCCGTAAACGTCGGCTGACTCGTAGCCGTTAGCGGCGGCGTGGGACAGTACGACATGCAATCGAAGTTGATATCAATCTTCAGACTGGTGTCCCGATAGACATCATTAAAATTATCATTCATCCTTGACTGAACCTCATGGTACGGCCCAGGATGCGGCTCTAGAACGTCGTGATTTCTGAGGTTGAGGGTAACATATCGCCATTTATTGGTGCACTGATTGACGCCGTTCTTAGCTGTTGGACCACGCTCGAACGTCAATGCCATCACGGCTCGCTGCTTCCATCCATCGTAGTCGTCTTCATCACTTGATGCATTGCCGTCCCATGATTCCAGAGCATGGCACACTGTGATCTGCTCGATGAGGTTGGCGCTGATGTCGGAGGGATGTCCATAAGTAGTCACCTCATCCGCCCTCGTTTGTTCGATGACGTGCTTAAGCCCAGCGAAGGCCTTTGCCCAGGAAGGCGCTAGCGACGGCATCTTGAAAGAGAGCTGACGACCCTGAGGCCCTTTCTGTATTTGCTCGATCGGGAACACAAAGTTCGTACTTGGCATATCATCTGCGTACTGGCTGCATAGCTCATCGGGTTTACTAAACGTCGACTTGCACCGCCATTGCAGACGTCCACCTAGGTCTGGGAGCGTCACTTTGAACTCGGTATACAACTCTGCGCCGTCTGTGGGAAAGGAGCAGGCCACATCGAGCGTTGATTGTATGTGGATGATATCGCCATGCATGTCGTCTGGGATCTTTGCGATTTGAGGGAATCGTTGTTGCAACTTCAGTAGGTCTCCATCTGGGTCGCCGCTCCGCTCGTATACGAAGTTGTCATGGTTGGCATATTCATGTTTCTGAATGCATTCTACCGCGTCGGTTCCCTTAGGGTTGTGCCTCTCTCCACATCGACAACGATACAGTTCGAAGGAGAACGGTTGGACCAAGCGAATCGGAGTACCCGGTAAACGATCTTGCTGAATCGCGAGGATGAAAGGGTCGCTTTTGACAACTTCCTTATATACTTTGTGTTCTGCATCAGCTCTCGCCTTCTTAGCATCGTTATATGCCTTCAATGTGCTCTTCTGGACCGGCGTCAAAGGGATTTTGCTATCAGCCAATATTTTCTGAATTTGGGCAATCTCGGGCTGTACGTGCTCCGTTGGAAATAATTGCTCAACTTGTGATGTCAGCATATTAGTGGATATAGCAGACAGTGGTACTTACTCCAATGGTACCTGAGTTCCAACGACCCTTCCTCATTCTGGTTCTGTTTGTGGAAGAGACCCTTTAGCGTTTGAATGTGGCTGGATATCATCTTCCGATCTCTCTTCGAAGTCGAATCGAAGTCGCGAAAGAAGCGAGGGCACGCAATCTTGAGATAATCCTCGATGAGCTCATTACGTCCACATAGTTTGTTACCCAGCAATGGGTGGGCGACCTTAGCCCTTCCCATCCTTGGGAGCTTCAGATATGCTGCAGACGGTCAGCATACTCAAGATCCGAGGTTCGACAGTCGTCGTACGCACCATCCCAAAAATGATTTTCCAGCTCGTCGGTCCATTTCTCATTCTCGCCTTTCTTCCCTGAATTCGCCCGGTATGTCAAATAAACTGGGTTCTTGTTAATGAAGTCCTTCAGCTCCTTGCGCGAATATCTATCCCGACGCTGCTCCCTTCGTTGTTGAATGGCTTGTCGTTGGGAGGGTAGAAATGGTACAGGATATCTCGGTGCGTTGGCGAGTCGTCGTAGATCTCCTCTATCGTATCTGAATGATGTCTGCAAGTGATGACGCGTGCTGCCTTGAGCATCGTACTTGATCTGTGGAGGTGGAAGTGCTGGGAGCGGAAGAAACTCGTGGTTATCAGGCTTAATTTGAGATGGTGGCTGTGGATCGTATCGACTGTTGCCGCTCGTGCTGCCGAGAGGTTGCCTGGCAGGAAGAGGATATGCTTGTGATGACTGCCGCTGCGAGTATGACCTTGGTGAATAGCGTTGGCGAGTCATCGTTGATGCTATTCCAAGGAAGGTTGGTATCGATGCAATGAATGTCGAGGGTAAGAATGCGCGACTCCAAAAAAAAAAAGAGTGAAACGCTAGGTCGACTCGAGAGAGTGTGGAAAAGAATGCAAATAACTTCTTCAGTTGGACGAGCGTCCAGGAATTGAAGAAAAAGAGCGAGAATGTCAAGACCGGCGTGGGGAATGAAGAACGAGGAGACTCGAGAATATAAGTAGGCAGTAATGGACTTTCGAGGTCGACAGTACCTTTGCTCGCCATTTCTAGATCGATGAAGGGCGTTCCAATAGCCCGATGGAGCAGCACGGGGAGTAGGAGACAACTTTTCATTGGTAGGAAGAGCCGTTGGAGGACGTTTTTGGCTGAGCTCTCTCAAAATGGCATAGACTAGCATATCTCGTGATTGTGAATCGAGGCAAACGCGTTGTTCTCTGGCCACTTTAGATGTGCTCTACCAAAAGACCGCCTGATGAGGCTTCTTGGTAAGGCAAGGATGCGAATTGACAGATGGAGGGGCTGACGTAATGAGACACTGAAGAGCTCGCTTCCTCTGGCAGTAAATCCCGTATATCACAGAACGTTCGAGCTTTCCAAAAGCCACGGTCAGCCTGTGTAAGCAGGGATGTCGGAGAATACATCCATGAGACCAGTGACAAAATAAGCACGTTCGACGCCTCAGCTGCCGCTCGAGCCAGGGAAGAGGAGCCACATCGGGTTCCTGAGCTATATCGTGATCCCAAAATGAGATGCTCGGAAGGAATGCGATCGTTAAAACGAGGAATCCAGGTGTGACAATGAAATTAAAATACCTGTAGTTCGTTCAGTTGACGTGCTGTACATATCTCGTCACAACGTGGAGTCCTCGGTCAAATTGTCCGCAAAAGATACTAGCATAATGATTCACGTCGTGGTAGGAAACCACGTCTGGCCATAATCGTCAGCAAGGTGCAGAACAAGTATTTTCCGGCGGGGTAGATTTCACGTTGAGGAAGATAGATGTATCACTTATGTCTTACACGCTGTAAGGTGGCTCCTGGCTTCTTGTTCTCCCTTCTTTGCCGAAACTCGGCCAAGGCCGATTTGGCACTTCGAACTTGTATTTTACTTCAAGTCCGTAGCAGACGAAATCGTTTTCCCGGACTGGATTTTCTTGACCTCTGTACAATGCTCGGCTCGCAACTCTCTCACATATTGAGCTTCCTCTCAATACACCAAGGGCATCTACCGACCACCACGCCATCGCCGCATCTCCGATGTCCCTGTCGGAGCTTTCTATCACCTGCATAACGAAGGGCGACACAAGCCTCATCAGGTAAGACCGCCTCCACTTTAACATCTCGAAGTTTGAGCTAGCCCAATCGGCTGAAAGTGCTCCCTTGACACGACCATTTTGAATGCCGTTTACATGCAGGTCCAGAATGTGCCGCGATGCGCTTCATGCCTCTGGCAAAGAAATCTAGGATCGTAAAACTGATCGGGGTTTTTCTGTGATAGTTAAGTGGTTGCATACTGCGTTGCATCGGACAGTTCTGGTGAGCGAGTCGCCGAGGTATTGTGGACGTCGTCGAGTCGTTGTCCCTTCGCTTGGCTAGCTCCGGGTAGTACGCCAGCCACCCCAAGGATGCTCTTCAAGGTCCGTCGCGGTGTGGATATCAGCACCAATTTTAGGCTCGCAAACGCGTCTCCTACTTACAATTTACACCGAGGTTGAATCGGTCTATTCAAAACCTTTCGTGGGGCCGGTGTTTCGGATGATGCAAGAGAGTGGCATTTCGCTTGGCCCTTGCTACATCTCGCGCCCCTTGGTCTTAAGCGCGCCAAGCGCCTCCCCACCTGCACATCCAGAACAATGCAGGAACAAACCTCAACGCTAATCTTCGTGTAAGGTTTATTGAGTGCATAGTCATTACGGGAGTTTCTTTGCAAAGGCGATTATTGCCTCGTGCTGCCATCAATCAATGCATTGCATGCAGACGTTGAAAGGTTTGGCGTTGGTGGGGAAAGGCGCAAAAAGCGTTGTATCAATTTCTTTTCGGGCAGTTTCGACTGCCAAAGTATTGCTTTTGTCAATGTCAGATTTGAGCATCTCTGTTCCCCTACACAATGCTCCTGTACCAAATTGAAAGGTTCAAACATTACCAGGAAGACACATCCCACAATTACTTTAACCACCCTTTTCTTGCCGCCGTACGTTCCCATTCCCATTTTTTTGATTACATTTTAGATTTTAACAAAACCTCCTTCACAATAACCCCAATCCGAACTGGTGTATCGGTAACATATCCGCCTCTCACTAAGCTCCGCTTAAAAGAACGCGGTTACGCGGGGTTCGACTCCCCGGTTCGGAAGGAACCACACATCTCAGATGCGTCCTGTCATAATTTTCTTTTTGGTGGATCGCTGTTTCCTTTTTCGGAGTTTGGCTTGAGGGTGCGCGGTTGATAACTGGTTGCACATACACTCCTCCTCCTAGCGACACCGAGCCTTTAATTTTCCTAGTTTCTTGTGTGTTGTTGGAGCAGCAACTTTCAGCGGATTTCATTCTTGGTTACTTTGTTCGATCGTCCTCATTCCTGATCAAATGACATTGAAACGCGGGTCGACATGTCAAATTAGACCCCGGGGCAGAACATTCGTCAAGGATACAAATCACGACTTCTGCTGACCAGATCAAGAAAAACATTACTTCGATGGAGTAAACTAAGCCCCCTACTACTTGTACTTGAAGAGACACTCACTTCGTATCAGTAACCAAGTTCTTCCCTCTTCTCGCTCAGTCTGGGACCTCCAGCTGCACCAGTTTCTCTGCGTATCTCAATGGAGCGGGTTGTTCTCCAGTTTTACCCGATCACCGCGAACGATTCTAGATAGAGATTCTGTCAAACGAGATCAAACCGAGTCTCATTGGCGCTTCCCACCCGATGCTCGATTGTCGTACTCTCAGGATCTCTTGCCACCCCCACACACACAATCCTCCCCAGTTCAGGTTGTCCTCCAAGAACACTGAGAAGACAACCAAGACATCGCCACATTCTTCACCGCATGGCTTGCAGATAACAATTAGACATCTGGACAATCACTTGTTCGGCCTCTCACGACCTTTCCCCGCATCTTATCCTTCGGGGTTAAACCTCCATGGCCTGCATTCCTGGGCAGATGACACCAAGACAAACGGTTGATAGTCCCCCCCAGCGAAAGAGGCGAGAGCTGTGCCTCTCAGACCACCAAGAACCGAGGAATGCAAGTCCTGTCCAAATCAATCCACGACTACTTTATGTACCAAGCCCCCCAAATCAAAAAGTTACTTGGCGTATTTGTCACGACCATAACCACCAACACAAAATTGCGAAAGCAAGCTGTTGTTCATCATCTCTTTTCCACGTGTCTAAAACCCATCTCAAATCGTGCTCTACGTTGGTAGATTGGCACCACCACTACCTCTTCGCTCCATACCTCCACATCCCCCTCGGACATCTTACTCCTCTTCCTCCCCATTGGCGATTTCAAACTTCTTCCGTCCTCCACCAATAAGCTTCGCGGTGGCAACTCTGTCCACCTGTTTGCCCACCTTCTTCTGCATCTTCTCGATTTCTTCCTCGGCGTCAACCGCCTCTTCTGCAGCGAATTCGATGACCAGTCTCCTCCCCAGCAAATGCGTATCCTTCAGCGCCTCAATAGCATTCTCCGCCTCCTTAGCAGTAACAAATTCCGCAAACGCGAATCCTCTAGCCGTATTATCGAATTTCTTGGGAACTCTAACAGACCTGAGTTGTCCGTAAGTGCCGAAGAGCTGGCGGATGTCCTTCTTGCTCGCCTCAAACGGCAAATTCTTAACAATAATCTTCGTCCTCTTCCCCTTAAGCTTCTTCTCCCTATCCTCCTTTCTGCGTTCTTCGGCGGCATCAGCACCCTTGTGACTCGTCTTAATCACCAAGTTGTGCCCGTCAAGACTATAACCATCCAAAACCTTCCTCGCCGCCTCAGCCTGTGCCTTGGAGCGAAACTCAATAAATCCAAATCCCATAGAGAGGATTTGGCCGGGCTTCTTCGGATCGGTTTTTGTGTTGACGCGTGCGGACATGAAGCCTGACAAAGGCTTAAAGACCTTGGTGAGTCCGTCACTGGTGGTGTTGAAGGAGAGGTTGCGGACGAATAATGTCGCGGTGTCGCTTGTTTGCTCCTCCTCAACCGGCTCCGCAGTCTCGAGGAGGAGGTCAGAGGCGGAAATCTTGGCTTCCATGCCGGTGTTGATTGTGGTGGTCTGTGGGACGATGACGTTGGTTGCGGCGGTGGTAAAGACATCCTTCGGCGCTTTCTCAAGATACAAAATCGAATCCTTGACTCTCCTGTACGCCAGGGACGAAAAGGCGGCGCGTGCCTGCGGTGCCTGGGCGAACTCTACGATGGCGATGGTACCAGTAGGCGGCATCAAAATGCGGACGACGGTTCCGAATTCCTCAAACATTTTGCGCAGGTCTTCAATACTCGTCCCATGCGTGAAGTTCTTGACCAGGATGGCGGTATCGCCTCTCTCCTTCCTCTTGAAGCTGTCCAGATCGACCCCATTGTTTTTGAAGTAGGCTTTAGTTTCTTGGATAATACTCGTCTCAGCAATCGCCTGCTTCACACCCGCATCCGCGCTCGTCGGGTCCAACAACTCCGACTTCTTCACACCCAGCCTTTCGGCGATAGAGGAGTTGACCGCGTCTTGGTTCATGTACAACGCGTTCCAGTTAAATGTTGATGACGTGGCTTCGGCTTTCTTCTTGATCTGGCGCTGTTTCTTGAGTGGAAGTTTCGCGATTTCAAACTCGTCGAGCTTGTTCTCGCGTTTTGCTGCAGCTGGAAGAATATGGAGTAGGCGACCTTGAAAGGGCTCGCCATCGAACTGGTGGAATGCTTCGGCAGCGGCCTGCTTGTCTTCGTACTGGACGAGGACGAAGCCCTTTGAGGCTCCGGTTGCGTCGAGTGGGAGGTGGATCTGAGAACAGTGTCAGCCAGCGGCTCCCGTAGTGCTCGATAACAAAATAAACAGTTTTGATAGGTTTTCAGAACAAACGGAGCATCTACTAAAATTTCCGACCAGTTGACATCACTTGCCGTAGCATAAGCTGTCCCTATCTGGATATTCATCACGAAAGCTGCACGCCACTTCCTACAAATAGAATGAAAACCGGTTAAACATACCTCTTCAAGCGCTCCGTACTTCTCAAAGTGTGCCTTCAAATCGTCCTCGGTGGCGGTATATGGCAAGTTACGAACGAAAAGTCTGCCGTTTTTCTTGATCTCATCAATTGTGGCGTCGCTTGAGGTACCGGTAATGGTGATACCTGCCAATGTCTCGGTGTTCTGTGCGGTGGAATCAGTTGCAGACTTTTCCGCGACTAGTGCAGCAGCAGTTGGTGCTGGCGCATCTGCCATGACAGTGTCGGCTACTGCTGGAGCAGTCGCAGCAGCCACAGCTGGACGAATCGCCTCATTCTGGTCGTCCACCAAGTCAAGTAACCTGTTGGTTCTCGACTTGAGCCAGTCATCATCGTCCAACGCGCTCGGCGGCATCATCGGCTCATCAGCATCCTCAGCGAGCACATCCTTCGCCACAACCTCCTCAACAGTATGTCTCGCAGTCGGCACAACCGAGGCGTTGGTATTTGCACCAGTTGTTGCTGAAACTGCCGGTGCAGCTATCGGTGTCACAAGTGGCTCAGGCTGCGGTGATGCGACCCTCGCCTTCTTCGGCACCATCTCGTACTCCTCATCACTCTCATCCTCCGGAATCTCAATCGCTGCCACCTTAACAGGCGGTTCCTCCAACTCATCTCCCTTGCTCGTCCACAACTTTGTCTTTGACACAGGAGCCATGACTTCCAAAAACTCCTGCAGTTTGGGATCCGCCATATCAGCCTGCGCCCTCTTCCTCTTCAAGCTCTTAATATCCCTCTCCTCCTTATCCCTTGCATTCTCCTCTGCCCGCTTCTTCGCCGCCTCGCGCTCAATCTCTCTCTGTTGCTTTCTTGACGGTGGCAGCGTCTCATCCTTAATTGCTCTCGCCAACTCGACACCAATCCTGGACATGCGGATAAAAGTCTTGTTGAAGTACTTTGCTGCCGCCTTGGCATCTTCTGGGGTTTTGTATCCCACATAACCGATGCGACGATGCGGAATGAGCTTTGCGTCTGTGATGGGCGATTTGGCAGCAAAGTGCTTTTTGAACTCTTCTTCGGTGAGCGAGGGCGGGAGGCCATTGATGAATATGCGACTCGACTCCGACATGATGGTGGTATATTGCGCCTTCGCCTAAAACAGAAAGTAAAGGTTACAATATCAGAGAAAAAAGAGAGTCGTTATAATATCGGTCGGGTATCAGCGCATAGTTACCTTGGGGGTTGCAGAAATTGTCTACGTGGAAAAATAATGTTTATCTCGCGGCAACGATAACCGGAGCAACTATCCCCCTTCTCCGGCGGACGGTGAGCCCTGTCGAAACGTGGTCACCCTCATGCTCACGAAACGGTCTTGGTCCAAGCTTTCCTCACTTAAAGTGTGTGTCTTGGCAGCAGCCAAATTCCGGTCGCACTGATTAGCACACAGCTTCAACGCGGCAGACGAGTCCACCACAGGTCTTGGAAGGTCGACAATCCCACTCTGAACCAGCACTGCCACAATCTGCCGCTGCAGCTAGGTGATATAATTTACGCGCCTAGCCCATCCATACTCGGTTTCCATCATCGCATCACCTCTCCGTCTGGAAACTTCAAAGTTGCTTGTTGCCTTAAACTCCGACTACACACCCCTCCGATTGCGATAAAGAGCCGCAGCGCGTCTAGACCTCCGAAATACCAAATTATAAACTCACAGCCTCGAAGCCGGAAGTAAACAACCAAACCGCCAAAATGCCAGACGCCGAGAAGGATGTGGTCAGTGGACAGGAGAAGCTGGATGGTACGTTGCAAGGTGGAGTATAGCACTATACTTATTTGTTTCCTCCCCACGCGACAGAGGGGGAGGATGTGGTGGGAGGTGGAGGATGCTATGCGCGGATGCTGATTTTTGGAATAGCGCAGATCAAGTCCGCTGATATGAGCGAAGATATGCAACAGGAGGCTATTGATGTCGGTATGTGCGACCTATACCCGAATTCGAACCCCAACCATGAAACTTGACCTACCGAGGTGCAGACGTGGCGAGAATCTATACTCCAGCATGAGTAATGGAGGAAGATACCACGCACAAAGCGCGGTGGCAGCTCGGGCACTGGGAGCTCGGCGACATGCCTCGGAAGTGACCACGCGACCACGGATATGGAGGATGGGAACGCTATGCATAGGAAGACATGCTTGGTGAAGGGGAATAATGCTGACCGTCACCCTAGCACAAGAAGCCATGCGCAAATACAACATCGAGAAGGACATCGCCCAGCACATCAAGAAGACCTTTGACGACCGAAAGGGCCCTACCTGGCACTGCATCGTCGGAAGGAACTTTGGTTCTTTCGTTACTCATGGTACGGATAAATCCCATCCATGTAAACCTCTTCAAGATGTTCTGAGCCAAACAGGACACCGTTTGGGCGGGAGACGTGGAGAGCTGTGCAAGGAGGCGACCCTCCGCCCTTGGCTAGTTTCGAGAGCGCGTCTATGGACAAATACTGATTCGTTCTGCAGAGACCAAGCACTTCATCTACTTCTACCTCGGCCACTGCGCCATCCTGTTGTTCAAGACCCAGTAGTCTCTCAAAACTGCTCGACACAAAATTTGAAGCGAATACAAGGAGTTTAGGCGTGGGAATGAGAAGACTAGCTAGCGAACGCGAGGTTGAGACACCTTGAATGAAACGAGTTTCATCAACCTTTTCTACTGAACTACTGGAGAAACCCCTGTAGTCTTGATGGCCGGGGGTCGCATTGATTCGGTGTAGTATCGTTGTGACCATACTGCATATACGAGCGGCGCGCGAGTCACAGAAGTAGATGGCATGAGATGTGAATAGTGATGTTAAGCTACGGCGATGTCGATTACCAAGACCATCTCATAGTGGTAAACCTGCTTTGACCATGTAGGTCTTGGGTATCGAGATCTCCTCATTACATGCGGAAACTCTCATTAAAATTCGGAAGATCTACAAGTACCGGCCAAATATATCCTGAAACACTTGCCCGTCTACTCCATAACAGTATGACGATCGCCCGTTTCAAATGAGCTTCAAACAAGCAAGTTCCTAGAAGCTTTGAGCTCTGTCAATTTATATCTATACGATCTGCCGTGTACACATTCGCGTATCTCTTCATATCTGTTCCTTGGGTTGAGCGATGTTGTGAAGCGACTGAAGTCGTGCCGCGGCACCGAGCATCTTGGCTCTGCCATGGCAACGCCAATGGGAGAATTGAGATGACACTCTGCCAAGATTGGTTTGTGGAGTCCAGACCGTCCACTTGAGTAGCGTCTATCTCGGAGGGACTCGACCGCAACTTTATCAGCTATGCACAAGTACGTAGAGAAAGTTTGAGGTCCATGATCATGATATTATAAAGTCAAGACCGTTTATATATGTGGTATTCTCAGCTCATCAGCTATTATCGCAATGTCAAGCTCGCAATATAAGCACCATCTCATCTAGCTCTCTCCCAAAAACTTGCTTCGATACTACCCTGTATCTCCTCCCCAGTTCAGCAACTTTGCTCATCTCCAGCAAACTAGTTAGCAATATGTTCCAAAATGATACTGCTCATATCCTTGTGGCAGTTGTCCCTCTCACTGTCTCCCCAAATGCGATATGCATCCCACCAATGCCCGGACTATAGTCTTCATGCTAATTCAATAACTCATCAAACGCACCTCCCATGCTCCTGGCCACACGTTATCTCCACCGAATCCCCTCGTCTTCCCACCTCTCCTCCTTAGCTCTTCCCCAGCCACCTCACCAGTCGAGAGACGTCTACGCATCCCTCGCCCCCTCAATGACCCTAGCCTTCAACCCCCTCAACTCCTCCTCCCACCTCGCCAGCTTCCCCATCTCTCTCTCGTCCCTCTCCTCACGCCCAGCCAACTCATGCCAAAGGGCCGTATATCTCTCATACAACACCGCAAACCTCTCCGCATCCCTCTTCGTCTCATCCTCAAATCCCTTATGCGTAAATTCCTCCCCCTTATACCTTCCCTCCAACTCCTCCGTTGATGCCGCCTTGCCCTTTTTTCTTGGAAATTCCTCAAGCTCCCGCGACGCGGCTGAGGTCTCCACCTTGCATTTGCGGAAGGACTCAGCGGGTGGGGAGACAGATGATTTATCAGACTCCTCCATATCATTAGCCGACACAGGCGGTGAGCTAGCAAGCGGGCTCGATTTCTTCGGACTCGTCATAGCCTTGTTCCTTGCATTGCTGATCGAGTTCTGCACGCTCGCTACACTCCTCTGGGTCTGGCTTGAATGGAAACGTGGTGGCGGGATGGATTTCTGGCTTCCAGAGGTAGAAGATGCAGAAGATGATAAAGCAGTCTTAGCCTTCTTGACAGAAGCATCCGTATCCTCGCCATCAGACTTGCGCTTCGTGCCCTGGCTGGCCTTCATCATCTGAGCCGGCGTCTGCTTAGGCGCCTCCGTGGACTTATTAGTGGACACTGCAGGTCTAGCAGAAGTCGTGGTAGGCGGAAGGTAGTCGTCCTCCTCATCAGAATCATTGACGAACTCGGTAGATTTGACGACGTTCTTAGCTGGAGCGCCCTTCTTCTGGGCAGCCTTCGGAGCAGCCTTAGGCGCTGCCTTAGCAACCGCAGCCTTCGACTTCCCAGACGCCTTTCTACTAAGGCGCTTCTCCTGAGCCTCTCTCTCCTTATGCGCCTTACTCCTTGCTACATTTGCGGCTCTGGATCCCGGTGCCGACTTCTCATCATGAAGATCGTCATCCTCAGCTCCACTAGCAGGCGTAGAATCAACTTTTGGCTTCGGCTGCATCGGTCCCGTCGCAATCCTAGCCTGCAGCTTACCCAAACACTTCCCCTTATTCCTCTCCTCCACCGGAAGCAACAACTGCCACAACGGATCGGAAGCAGAGAGACGCATCTTATCGTACTGCTTAACGGCATTGTCAATTGCCCTCTGGCGCTCAGACTCGGCCGGGTATTGGAAGTTCCACACATCGAGGTCCCTGTAGAACATCTTCTTGAGCACGTAGAGCCCATTCTCGTTATCGGCCACCTTATCGATCGCTTGTCTAAAGTCGGCGTCGACGACACCCGCTGGCTTCATGATCATGAGTTCGTCCTTAGACAGTGCTGCGGCGGCAAGCATGTGGATGACTGGGCTGCGAATCGCCTTGATCTTCTCAGCTTGAATCTCAGATGCTGGAGCGGATGTCGGTGCAAGCTTTGGCGAGCTAGTGTTCAATGCCGGACTGGTTGGAATTGAGCCCAAGTTCCTGCCCATAGCCTTGCGTGCACCAGCACTGCCGAAGATACCGTTCTTAGCATACTTGGCTAGACCCTTGGTCTGCTTCGCTGGCGGGAGGGCAGAACTGTTTGCGCGAATAGTGCTGCTTGTCTGTTAGTTACCATGCGCCAGAACTCGCGGTGTATCACCCACGTATTGGCCTCTCTTGCCGCCTTCTCCTTTGCGTTGTTGGCCTTCAATGCCTCGAGTGCTGCGTCGGTGCCAGCTGGGATCTTATTTTTGGATGTAGCGCTCGAAGCGGCTTGCCTGGCTGAGCCTGCAGCCATCTTGCCCTTCATCATCGCCGGCTTCTTCGTCTCGAAGAACATACTTGCAGGCCCAATGTGTACGAGCTTGTTGTTCTTGTTCAATCCAGGACCCTTGGAGACCTGGGAAGATGGCGAAATCGAGGTAGATGCAAAGCTGTAGATTTCGTACGCGAATGGATCTTGCGAAGTCGACTTCGTAAGTTCGTGCTTGTGCGATACGTACGATAAGCTCTGATAGTAGAGTGTTAGTCGGTGGTGCAACTTTACAGTCCTCAAATGCAGAAATGCAACGATTGGTCTTGTAAAAAGCGTCCGACTTCTGACTTAGCACTGGTACAGATCCAGTCCTCTGAAATAGTGCTCGATTCTTATATACTGAAATTGAGGTGCAATGAATTGTGTGGTGAATGCTTCGACCCAGTTTATCGAGTTAATGCCTTGTACTAGTGGACTGGCCCATTCACAACACAACACTTCATTTCAACACCCCGACAGAACGTTGCTGGTAAAGTAACGCTCGACTTACCGGCTCCGGTCCAAATGACAACTGCATATCCTCTCCTCCTTGCACAGCAGCGATCATCTTCTCAATTGCATCGTCGGTCAGGGTGAGGCCGATTATATTGTTGGCCGCAAGTGGCTTCTGTGCGAAGTCGATCGGGAGACCCGAACGTGGAACGGTGTGGGACGGCATCTTGACGGTGCGTCCTCTCTTCGTAATTGTGCTATGTATATGTGGTTGTGGAGTTCGAGGTTGAAGAAAGAAAGAAGAGATTCCTTCTTGTGTTCCACGTCGCGGCGTCCTGCCAAATGCACTATCAGGTGCACTATCGACAAGTGTCTATCAGCTGGGCGTTGTGGTGATGTGAGATCGTGAACTTCGCAATCCCGTTCTGAAGTCTGGTTCCTCTCGTCCCCCTCAACTCTACTCTCTCTCTAGCGAAATGTATGTGATGTCGTCGTGTGTCCAACCATAGTTTGCTTCGTCTAAGTATATTATATAGGAAATGACTCCATTCTACAAGCAATGAGCGTCGGACAGGGCAGCAGATGTGCGTGTTCGTAGCAACCGTTTGGTTATGTTTGCCAATTCGGTGGGATGTATGTCATCGGCGGAGGGACAAAGAGCAGATGTGCTGGGCGTGTTTTACTGCCAAACTGCAAAGGAATACAAGTTTGTATCTACGACATGAGATGTGTTGGAGCGAGAATTAGGTATATGGGAGATGACGAGGCCTCGCAAGAATGAGGAGAAGGAAAACAGCAGAGCAGAACGAGTGTGGTTCGGAACAACGAGTGAGGCATTCAGGCGGAGGGTGGAGTTTGGGAGTGGAGTCTCAAGGTCAACCCAATAAAGGTGCTAAGTCACTGGGGTGAGAGGCGGCGAGCGAGAATAGGAAGCCGTTGTTTTTGCGAGAGTCAAACGACTTGATTCTTGACGGGTTTCAGAGCTGTGCATGCTGAATTTCCAAGGCGAGTGCTCTGGGCCGAAGCTCTGAAAAGTGTATCACATTTTAAGACGGTCAATGACTCCTTGACGGTGTTTAAAAACACGGTCAAAGTGAATAGCCGTCAGATTGTGTCTGTGGCACATCTCACTTGTTGGAAAAGCACGGGCCATGCACGGGGAAGACACGGATATCAGGGTCTTTGCATCGAGGTTGATCGGTACTTTAGTACTTACCATCTCTATATGGGACAGCCTCGGGTTAGGGTTCCCTATATACTTTGGCATCAGGAAGTATCGTGGTTGCCTTTGGCGTCGAGAACTTCCAGCGACCATCAAGACATCCCGTCAGCAAGTTCCAGGAATGAAGGCGTTCAGAATACACCCAACTCTCTGGCAGCCCTGCCAGCGATCGTCCGACATCTCGTTCATCTCGTCCTCTTCCGCTTACTCATCAGGAACACTGTGTACCGTCACACTTCACCATAACGAGGCATTTCTAGTTTCTCGAGAGTTCAGCTTCGCTTCCCTCTCCGCTCTTTGCCTCCAGACGGTCGTCGCTGGCCTCACTTCCACCTCCCCAAAACCTCTCCGTTTCATTTGCTGGCACTTCCCTAGCTCCCTCAATCATCCAGCGGCACAAGTTGAGTTTAACCGGTTTTGGGTCCGGAACACGACTTAAACTGGATCTTCACGCGAAGCGTCGTGAGCGGAAACGCTAGGCTTCCCGCTCGGCAAGACGTCGTTGGCGTGGTGATGGAAAGGGTGAAAGCTCTTCTTAAATTTGCCATTCCCTATCTCCTGAGTCTCGAAATCTGCTAGCGGAACTGAGGTGAGATATCGCAAAGATATATCTCATCAAGATCGTGGAAGACGGTCAGAGGTCGTGAAGCACACCGGAAACCTGCTTCGTCGCTCGTGCGGTGTGGTGGCACGTTCCTTGCTCGCAATCCAGGCACAAAGTGGGGTCCGTACCCTTGGCCTCCGGCTCTCTTGAGCGAAGTCACAAAGCCGTCTCATGGGTGATCAGAGTAGACTTGGAGCTTGGAATATATACGGAGAGTGCTCGCCTTCGCGATTTCATTTCCGTTCCTCTTGTTTATATGACGATGTATTTAGTGTTCGGGAAAGTCGTCCGCACTCTGCTTATAAAATGTCGTGTCAAATGACTGCCATCGCTTGGTGCCGTGTGGATTGTGGTACGGATGTTTGACCGCTGTCTGGGAGGGTCAGCGAACAGGGCATATTAAGCCGACGACAAAGCAAAGTTGCCTGAAACGATATGAAAGGCATCCATCCATTCACCTCTTAGATTGACGCCAACTTCAGCGAGGCAGCCTGCTCATGACCGCGCGGTAGGGGCGAGCGCGCTAGTGCCTTCGTCCGCCTACTAACCAAATCTCCTATCAATCAATCGGCGGAGCGAAGACTCCTGCTACGTAGGATTGTCGTGATAGCGGTCGGCCTCCAACAACTCCATTCCGTCTTTCTGGACTCAGCATGAGGACGAGGGCGAGGGCGAGAGTGTAAGCCACATCCAGCTCGGCGGAGCGGCCGCTGATACGAGCTTATGAGGAGTACAAACTACGGACAAGTTACTTGTACTACGGACACTTGTGCAACACTCTCCGCACTGGCTTCTCGATGAGGTGAAAGCAGACGGTCAGTACAAAGGTACTGTACGTCTTCAGGGCAGAGCTCGTGATGGAGAAGCTGCAGCTACCCGACAGCCTTAACAACCGCCGCCTCGCGCGTTTCCCCCACTTGATGCGCTGTAGCTTGACCGCACGAGGCATGCTCCAAAATACACTGTATTTTTCACAATCGATTCGCACTTGACTATCCCTTATCTTTCCTTAAGCGCCATGGGAAGTTTCCCTAGCCTTAGCCGCAAATGGACTTTGTCCATAAACAGTCCCATCTCCCCCCTCAACCATCCCAGTCCTTGCTTCTGTCGGACTTCCACTTAACGCGCATCTGCATCGGCTCGCTCCCGGTCGCTTGATCGCGAATCACCGATCATCCCTGTTACGGACCGTGGACAGCTGACTGAAACAGGTTGATGCGGCGCCAATCGCGGGGTCGCCAAGGATCCCAGAGTGAAACAGGAAAATCGACTGATTTGAGTAAATGAATTGATAATAATGAAGCAGTGGTTGGAAATAATGAGAGGTAGGAAAGTGATACCGGAGATGACAAAAATATGATGATTCGAGACCTGCATCAAAGTGTGGAGCTATTGTCCAGTGGTAAATTTGAGAATGGTGGATCGGTTGTGAAAGTTGTGGTGGTTGTTTCCTGAAATTCGATAAAAATTAAAAGATAAAAATGAATTTCGTTCAACGAACAAAGAAAACAAAGCCACCCAAGTGTAATTTAATCCAGGAGTTATAAGCTGAAATGGAACGAAACTCGTGTCTCGGGACGTAAAATTGCTGTTGGGGTGATGGCGTACGGCTTTCTTCTGCTGGGGAAACAAACAGTCATGGCGAGAGTCAATGTCTGCCAATCACTGATCCGGCAGTCGATGTGAAATGGCCTGCTTACTGCTTGAGATGCCTCACGTGCTGTGAGCTAGATCACTGGCAAATCATCGAATGTACAGTGTCATCCCAATGAGGCTGGTGGCCATGCAAAGAAATTGTAGAATAAGGTCAAAATGATTGCATTGCTTGTTCTCGTTATTATAGCAAGCAGATGACTAGCTTGGTTTGGCAACGCACTCGCTCAAATTCGCCCATATACGCCACTTTCTATTCCCCTGCTTGCTCTTTGAGCTGATATTACGGTCGTTAAGAGCGGTTCGCTCTGTTTCCCAGATCCTCCTATTTCCTTGCGACAAACACCCCATCAAACACCACGCTCTGATACTCCCAAGCACGACCAAACGCCTATGAAAACAGATCCTGTTGCTCGCTTGCTTCCGACAAATCCATCTGACACAGCTCCGTCTCTTCCTCTGCCAACCTTCCCTCTCGCTGATTCACTGCCCTACAACCTCTTCCCAGGAACCAGAATGAAGAGCAAGCACAACACAACCGTAACCAACAGCACAATAACAGCAACCGTAATACTCCTCTTCATAATCAAACTCCTAATATACGGCTCCCTAATCACACTGAACCGACAGAACGCATACTCACTGAACCCCAACAGCCCCGTGATCGGATCCAACCTATACTGATGCGTACTAAGACAGTACACACCAATCGCAAACGGCAAGATCAGCCAACACCTAGTGGTCCTCGACTCATCAAGAAAGATCAGTACGAAAGCTGCCCAGAGCCCACCGAACATGGCGAGGAGCCCAGTAATGAGGCGCGCCATGGTGGAAGTTGGTGTCAGGTTGCCCAAAGCCTTCATGCGCAGGAAACCGGGGAAGGCATCACGCTCCATAGCTTGGTAAACGTAGTCCTTCGCCGCATCGAAGACCTCCGGGTCATCTCTATGCAGATCCTCAATCGAGGTGGTGATATCGCTCGTGATAGAGTGCGGGAGGATGATTTCGCGCTCTGCCCCTGGTAAGAGGAAAGTGTAGAGAATCTTCTCGGCCGACTGACGGATATCCCCACGATGGACGGCATTTTCTCGGGAGTTTGATTCACCCGACGTGCCCGAGTTGTTTTGCGGAGTAGAGAGGTAGCTGGGGCGTGGTGGGTGCTCGTTGGAGGAGGACTTGCGGATGCCCATGCCGTCTTTGGAACCGACGCTGCCGTGGGGAGAGTGGCCGATGGCTCTGTCTTCGCGCAGGTAGTGGGAGAGTTGTGCGTCTTGGTTTCTGTCTTTCTCGGAGGCGAGGTATGATGGTCCGGCGACAGAGTGGCTCATCTCGCCAAGTCCCTCGAGAACTTGTGAGGAGCGCTTTGATCCACCTCCCTTCTCGTTCTCTGGCGTGCCGACCAAGATCGAGCGACGAAGCTCTCTGACATAATGACGGCAGAGTGACATGTGCTGGGCGACATCGAGCCTGAGGGGTGTCAGTATGTGGGCCAGAAACTGGCAGCATTTCTGTCGCACTTACCAGAAGTCCAAGTAATCCACTGATCTTTGCTGGTCGCGCATGTAGATATAGAACGAGAAGAGGTCGACTGGCGGCAAGGTCCTTCTGCCCAGGACCTCAAAGAGAGTTGGCAGACGGTTGCGAGTATAGTCTGGCTGAGGCGATGGAGCTCTGTATTCGCCTGGCGCATGTGGGCCAGCCGGATCAGAGGCATGTTCGGCCATGATTTATTATCGGAAGGTTTGCCGTCGGGTTGTTGTGGTGGAAAGAGAGGGTTTGTGGTTGGTGCAGTGTGAGGTCGTAGGGACGAGGCTGTTTGACAGCTGGAGGTCGATCAGAGCTGAGTTGGCGGGCGTACAAAGGGTTGTGCCAAGGAATTGACAGCTCGTCCTTGTCAAGAAACTTGAGATATCTTCGTTTTCATCTGGCGACGGGGTATATTGGGGATAAAGAACGTGGTGGTGAAACAAAGGGTATTGGTGATGTCTTGAATGAGGTTGGTGTCCATGAAACTTGGAGCTCACTTGGCAGAATGAGGCTGAACACGGCGCCGGCAATTGACCCCTGGCACTAAATTAGAGTCCGGCCATCACTGAACCACAGACTACACTCAGGCACCAACTTCTCCTCGTTCTCAGGCCACAACTTCCCTGAACCGTCCACCCTGTCGGGCCTTGAGCCCACCCACCACAGTTAGCTCGCTAAAGTCTTGGCACACACAATCCCCATTCTGCGAACTTTCTTCAGTTGGCTGAAGCGCATCCCGAACTCAATCGACAACTCGCGACCACCTTCCAGTGAGTGATACCTTTTGGGCCCAGTATACTGAACCCTTGAACCTTGAAAGAACAAAGTTCTAACCATCGTTTTCGCAGAAATGTCGACCACCCAGAAGCCAAAGACCCAGCGTTCGGCCATCGCCGACGTTGTCGCCCGCGAGTACACCATCCACTTGCACAAGAGAGTATGTTTCAGCCACAATATAATGATCAGATGGGAAGGGTGAAAGAAAAGCAGAAATGCTAATATTCTTATCACAGCTCCATGGTGTTACGTTCAAGAAGCGTGCACCAAAGGCCATCAAGGAGATCAAGGCTTTCGCCTACAAGTCCATGGTATGTTACTCCGCAAATCCTACACATTACGCGCGGCGTAATTACGATTGCGACAGTGTATTTGCGACCGCCGACAAATGGCTAACACGCCAAACAGGGTACCACTGATGTCCGCATCGACCCACAGTTGAACAAGAAGGTCTGGGAGGCCGGTATCAAGGGATGCCCATTCAGACTCCGCGTCCGCATCTCCCGCAAGCGTAACGACGAGGAGGGCGCCACCGAGAAGCTTTACTCCTACGTCCAGGCCGTCAATGTCAAGTCCGCCAAGGGTCTCCAGACCGCTCTTGTTGAGGATGCTTAAACGCTTCGCAACAAGGCACTGGGTTTTCGACAAACAAACGAGGGCATGGAGTTGTTAGCGATCTGCGAATAGCAATTGAGATGACTGGTTATACCCTCTATCAACATGGAGTTTTGGCGAATGTCAAATATGCTTTCTCCAGCGTGGACGTTTCATGGGATGATTATATGTGATGTGGCACGTGACGGTTTGCTGTGTGTGCTGTATGTGCGATGGTGTGTTATGCCCATTTGGGAAGCTCTCTCATATGTTGCCTTACGAGCCTTGTTATACATCTCTCGTATTTCGATCTGCATCAGGAAGTAGATTGACCGTGATCTAGCAAACACGTTACAGCAGCCTGCGACATTTGGAGACTTGACAGCCAACATCGGATGCCAAAAGTTCTTCACAAAGATTAGAGACCGAGAATGAGGGCATCGTCTCAACCTGTTGGCAAACAGAGCACAAGTGGCTTTTAACTTTTATTGTTTAAGAATGGATCAAGACTGCTCACACATACCGCAGCACAGAATTCTGACGTATGCTCATATTTGTGTTAGTAAACCATGGCCAGAACTCTTGACAGGTTTCATCAGGTTGACGGCATCATTTCTCATGCCCCCCATTGACAATAGCTCAAATACGAGAAAAACCCAACTTAGTGTGCAAGTAATCCTTATATTTACTAAGAATAACTGCTGTCGTAAGTTGCCACCCGCCAGCTGTCCTGTCCAGCCACCCATCAAGTATCAACCAAATAACGCCGGCCAACCCAACGCTACCGCTTAATGCTTGCCATGGAAAACGAAAATCAAGACCCCGATGCGCTTGTAGGCCTGTGCGCCACGCCACTCTGTAGCCTTAGTAGGAACCGTGTTTACAGTAGCGTCGATGCTCATTGCCCAGAGGATGCAAAGGTGTTTGTGAGATAGAGTGCATGCATAGAGCATTTACTCGTCTTCGATATCGCGGTGACGGACAGTAACCTTCTGCTGGAAGGTAGCTGGATCCTTGTCCCAAAGCTCAGCCGCCTCGCCGTTCAATGGAGATGCGCTGTGACAGTTAGCTTTCCATCCTTCAATCTCAACCCCATCCCTCTTCCCAACCCCTTCCTTCCCATCCCTTATGAAAGCACTCACTTATTGGGCTCCCCCAACAAACTCTGCAAACTCAAAAGCACAGTCTGAATGTTATAAGCTGCCGTCCACTTATCCTTCAAGATATCCAAGCAAATGCGTCCACTGAAATCCACATTTGGGTGGTAAATCGGTGTCTTGAACAAGACCGTTGGTGGGGCGTAGGGGTAGTTGCTTGGGAATGCGAAAGACAGCTTGAAGGTCAGCTTGGCGTAGGGGGTGTCTTCTGGGCCTTCGATCGTGGCGCCCCAGGAGAGGAGGTTGCCATCGGCGGATGGGAAGGCGGAAATGCCGGGGGTGGAGGAGGTCATGAGTTGCATGAGTTCGGTTTGGAGTCTGGTTATGGTTAGTAGGGGCTTTAGGTTTCGAATGCTGGGGGCCAACGGGGATTAGGGTGAGGTTAAGGGAAGAAGCACCTCTTGGTGGTGGAGATGGCGTCCTTTGGAACCTGGACTGGAGCGACCTTGACATCGGCGGAGGACTGGGCAGACATTATGGCTATATGATTGAGGTTGGCCTTGGTATCTGGAGTGTTGCTACCACATTGTTAGAACCGTTGTTCTTATATCTCAATCCAGGTCGAGGTCTTGGGGTTTGCTCCAAGACGGTGAAAGAAAGAGCTTACGGCTGAAGTGATGTCGCGGAGTATAATGTCAAAGACGAGCAAACAACAAGACAAATGAAATGTGAAAGTGTCTCTAAGGAATCGCTTTCTCAGTAATGTCAGCTTAGGGTCAGTGGATATTTGACGTTCCTGGTTGTTTACGCAAGGCTCTCGTTGCGATGTGGACAACGCGTGGGGGGGCCGGGGATAGACAGATAGCGAGGCTGCGGCCTGGCCACTCGGGTTGCGCATTTCATTTACGCGTTGCCCACCGGTTCTCCATCAAAGACGCGACGGTCATATTAATTTGGCGGTTATCAGTAGTAGAATTGCTTCAGGACGTGTATCTTGAGTACATCAACCGGTTGACATCATGGTAAGTAGCTCAATGGGCTCTACTTTACTGTATTTTGCATTATGAGTACATAATCGCTGATTTGGCCATGTCTCAGTCTCAACTCGCACCGCTCCCAGCAGAGCTCCCGTTCAGAATTATTTCCAAAACCATTGGGCGAGGAGCTTACGCATCGTGAGTTCTGGTTCCTCTCTCTCTCCTAGCTATTCAAAAAATACCCATTAACCGGTCAGAATCAAAAAAGCCATGCCCCTCGACCGCGACCACCCCATCTTCGCCGTAAAATTCATCCACAAACCCCACGCCCTAAAAAAAGGCCGTCTCTCTGCCAAACAAATCGAAATGGAAGTCTCCCTACATTCCCACGTGGGCAAGCACCCCAACATCATTGAATGGTTCGCCACAGCAGAGGACGACATATGGCGCTGGATTGCGATGGAGTACGCGGGCGGTGGCGACCTCTTCGACAAGGTCGAAGCGGATGTGGGAGTTACGGAGGACGTTGCGCATTTCTACTTCATGCAGTTGATTAGTGGGGTGAGCTTTATGCATTCTAGGGGCGTGGGTCATAGGGATATTAAGCCGGAGAACATACTTGTGGGGGAGACGGGGGATTTGAAACTTGCGGATTTTGGGCTCGCAACGTTGTTTGAGTATAATGGGGTTAGGAAGCTAAGTACGACGTTTTGTGGGAGCCCGCCATATATTGCGCCGGAGGTTATAAGCACATCACGGAGTGCGGGAAAAGGGAAGAAGGGGTATGCGGCGGATTTGGTGGATATTTGGTCGTGTGGTGTTGTGCTCTTCGTCTTACTGGTCGGCAACACACCCTGGGATGAGCCGACTGAGAATTCGTACGAATTCAAGGAGTACATGGAGGGCAGAGCCGGACAAGAAGATGACCTCTGGTCCAAACTACCTAAAGACGTACAATCCCTGCTCAAAGGCATGATGTGCATCGATCCCAAAAAGCGATGGACATTCGACCGTGTTCGTCTCCATCCCTGGTTCACACGGAAGAACAAGCTCCTCGACGACAACGGAAAGATGAAAGACGACACCGTACTAGCAACAGAAATGTTTCAGCGTCTCAAAGTCGAAGACTCGCAACGGCCGTTTCAGCGCTCATCACAATACGCTAGTCAGGACCCTCTGGATCTGGATGAGGACGTGGACAGAACCATTGGCCTGCAGGATCTGAAGACCGTGCCATCCACACAACCCCAAGCGATCATAACGCCTATCTCCGATGTATTCTTCGACTGGGAGCGTCCCTCCTCCCGGCATAAGGCAAAGTCCTTCAACGCTAATACATCCTTCTCCTCCCAACCCGTTATGGCAGGTGCAACGAGGCCGGGTAGTAGAGATTATATGCCTCCACCCTCAAGCCTGGCAGAGGAACCGTGGATGTCGCAGTTTACGCAGAATCCCCAGGTGCCTGTATCGCTTACGCAGTATGCGAGAAGGTATAAAGATATCTTGCCTCCTCGGGCTTTTACATCCTTTAAATCCAACTCCGGGCTCCCGTACCTCCTCGACCTCCTCCGACCCGCTCTCATGCAACTCCAACTACCTTTCGTCCCGCAGTATCCTAGTAAGAAGCCGTCAAGGGACGGTGACGTGGCGGCGATTATCAGGGTTAAGGGCACGGATTTGAGGACGTGCAGTATGTCAGGCGATATTGTGATTGAGCAGCTTACAGAATTTGATGAGGAAGGGCCGGAGATAAAGTTGTTGGAGGTTAAATTTCTGAAGAATAAGGGGGATCCGTTGGAGTGGAGACGGTTTTTTAAGAAGGTTGCTGTGTTGTGTAGGGAGGGTATTTATTTGCCTGGTCAGGGTGCTGCTGGGATTTCTAGAGCTTAGAGGAACGAGAAGACGGTTATGAGTAACGATGGATATGGGAGGTAAGGTTGGCGTTGGGAAGAGGACGGAGTAGAGTCTTTAGAGATACCATAGAGCATTCATTCATTCCATTATTTACCGCAGAAACACATTACTCTCATCAGATCGACTGGCACTCCTGACGCCGCATCAGTACAAATACCACAGCTCCATATCTCCTCAGTTTAGACCGGCATCTCATGTATCATCTCCGGCGCCTTCAACTCCGCACTCAACTGATGACGATGCAGCCCTGGACGGACCTCCCCCTCCTTCTCTCCCCGAGGTGGCGAGCCAGGCGAACCCAAACCCGGCGAGACCACCGAACCCGGGCTCCCCAAACCTTTCGAGAGAACCGGGCCTGCCTCTCACGGATTCAGAATCCCCACGTCACTCGGCGGCGGACTCGCCATCCCATGCCGTCCCGCCACAGCATACCCCCTACTCCCATCCGAGAGCCGTCGTCGACCATACAGCGTCTCATGCGTAGCCATCTCTTGTGGTCCGGCAGGTGTTCCGGGCTCGGCGGTCTTGGGGCCGGTCCAAATGGTGGTTGTGAGGTCTGAGTCAACGGATTGGGTGGGTGATGGTTGATGGCGGTGATGGGGAAGGCCGAGGCCGAGGCGAAAGGTAGCGAAGAAGCCGGGTAAGCTGGGCCTGGGGGTTTCGTTGGTGTGGTCGTCAATGGTGGCCAGAGTGGACTGGTCGTCGGATTGTTGACGGCGGCGACGGCGTGAGGGTGTGGTTGAAGAGGACTCGATTTCTGGAGTTTTCGATGTATGCTTTTGATCCGGCCAAGCATTCGGATTTGCGCAAAGGTCAGGCGGCCGCGGAGGCGGGAAATGGAGGTGGAGGAGAGGACACGGGTGCGAGGATTACGAATCCAGGGGATGGAGGGAATGAAGCTGGGTTGGTGGATGTAGGGCGTAGTGCGAGGAAGTGATACCTATCGACACAGAAACCACAATATTGAAGCTCTTAAACTGTGGTGTGCGGTATTTTGAGGTGTTATGCGTAGCGCGGAATGATTGCATCGTGAGTTTCTGACACTCGTAGGCCCGACTACCCGCATCAAGGTGTCACCAGACAGTCCATGTGCCGTACAATCTGTCTGATCCGACCATCTGTCCATTTCCCCTCCCCCTCTTCATCATCAACCACCAAGGGCACGAAGAAAAATGGAGAAAGAACTAGCAGACAGAATTGCCATGGCGGAAGCACAAAAGTGCACAGAAAGTGGCGGAAGCGGTATTCTATACAGTGGAGGGCCGTCAGGGTTTAGTGCTTTCAACCTCAAGTGTGAAGATTGCGGGGTTCGTTGCAGGGTAAGAGGTTCAATTACTCAGTACCTTTTGGTGTTGTGGTATGCTAACCGGTTATATATAGCTCTTGATGGACCGCGAAGGCGAGGTTGGCATCCCAACGGAGGCACGGCTAGTGGTACAACGTATATCGAGATACCAAAGGCACCGAAAGCCATGCGGCTTTAAAATGCAAAAGATGCGGCGAGAAGAAGGTCTTATATGCCGATAAATCGATCAAGCTCGACGACAAGTTTCAAGTCACATTCTGCGAGTGCACAGTCTGCGGGATTAGTTGGCAGGCAATTGTACCAACCGTTTCATACATGATCAAGCTTCAGGCAGACCCAAAAGTAGGGGCTAGCATCACTACTTCTGCCGCATCCATTGACAATTTGATCAAGTCTTCGACTGCTGAAGGAAGATATATGGAGTATGGTGCAGAAGGTGAGTGACCTACTTACCCACTTGACCTTCTGAGACGGCGAGAACGTCCGTATATTCTTCAAGGAATACTCGCCAGCTGGAGATGGGAAGAATGAGAATACATCTTTTCCACCGGGTGCCTGCTCCGCAAGTCCACTCCAACGAGTCCCCAAGGAACTCAAATCCTATCTATATTTGGAAGAGATCCTTGTAGAGCCGAACGTAGCAAGGGAAGTCTATCCGAAAACGGACCTGCGATGGGACTGGGGCCGCACGAACGCTGTGTGTGCTCTGGATGAGCTGCTCGACAGGTCGGAAATGAACCACTACACAGAGATCAATGCATATCGTGAGAAAACCCTGCCCGGCCTAGGGCTTTTACCAACCGTCTCTAGCGGAGTACACCACCACCGAAGAGGAGCTAATCTTTGTTAATGCGTTTCTCACTCTGTTTTGCTTGGGTGGTGGCTATGCAGACATTCGGATTCTTTTCGACAGCAAGGATATGCACTTCTTTTTCAGCCTGCGCTCACGCTCCAGGACCAAAGCAGCGGCAGACACGGACACAACAAAGTCCGAGTTATGGCAGCTCATCTCGAAATTCATCCCTCAACCGTGGCTGCGGCGGCTGGAGCTTCAGTTGCGGAAGAAGTGCGACAGGCAATGATGAAGGTCCCGCCTGACTCTCATGACTGGCCTGATGTTAGATGTGCTTTTGGTTGTCCACCATCTAAGAGGTTTCATGCAGGCGCAGCGCCGCTAGAAGCGGCTTTGCTATCGAAACCAGTCCAAAGAGTCCCCTTGCCAGATCGCGGCAGCACTATCCCCGGCCTATGCGTTGTTTCAAGGAGCAGAGACATAGCCGCAGACGAGGGCGAGACTCCCAGCCACCGAGCATTCTGGAGAGAAAGTGTCATCATGCTTCGTCCGTGGATAATGGTGATTCCGAAGAGCTTGAAGCTGTGAAAACGCACAGAGAACCGAGGTGCCGTTGGGTTGGCCATGAGGAGACAGATTCAGAGGTGGACACGGCTCTGAACTCCCCAGAGCCAACCGGATGCAACAAAATACTAGGTCTGGGCGTTGATCCGCGAAACACCAAGGCACTTGAGGATACACTACCCCGGCGGCACCTGCCAGTCCAGGGCCCAAGGGTGGTTATGCTTCGCCCGTCGATGTCCTTGATACCGATGAGGGGAAGTCTGGGGCCCTACACAGGAAGAAGGGACAGAGACGAGTCAGGGACCACATATCAGAGGATGAAATAAATACGTGGGAGGACGATGACATGTTCGGCCGCCCCGATAGTGATGCAGTATATCAGTTGAGGACTAACAGAGCCTCGGGGTTCAGACACCGGAGTGGGAGCGTCAGAATTTAGCCGCTTTTAGTGGAAATCAGTTCAGCCCTGAGGATGAAAAAAGCCGCCGTAATCATCACCATATGGTGAGACGGATTCCGATTTCGGGATAATAGCGCCAGATTTTGGCCCTGTTGGTGACATCGGTGAAATGACTTAACGACGGGAAGGCACTAATAACGAGGAGGTATATTGTGTTGGGAGGGCTTGCGGGACAGGATGGCAAGCCGTTAGTCGTGGAGTACGTGGATGGGTGGAGAGCTACATAGTCGATGTTTCGGTATCTTCGCAGAATAGACATTCAGGTGGTTGATGTTAAGGGAGACATCTTCGGGATCCATAGGTATAGGCAGCACTAAAACCCAGGTGTATCAAGGGTTGAGTTTCAATAATTGACGATGAAGGGAGATGATGGCAAGGTGAGGTGGACATGAAGTTGAGGTTAAGTATGTTGCGCTGAGGTCAAGTGCGTTCGGCGCCAAGCTTCTCGCTAACTTCTGTAAGCCTCTGACCTCATTTGGAACTCCTCGCAACATCACGTCAACAACGATGATCCTACACAACGACTAATCAGGTATCACCTGTGCCAGAATAATACTGCGGAGGAAGCCGTAAATGGTTCAATGAGGAATAGGCATCCTGCATATCGGGCTGTTTGATTTGTCCCTTTCGTCTGATACCGTTAACCTCCTCCATATCCTCCAGCCTCCACTCCAAACCCTAATTCTCACCCAGACCCGTACCATTTTCCCTCGCTCCCGGATTCCTCAAATGCGGTACATCAACCGGAACCAAATAACCAGGGCTTCCACTATCTCTGACCCAAACCCTAGACGTCCTGATCTCATGTTCCGAGCCCACCTTACAGCACTTCGGCATCATGAAATGGTGGCACCGCTCATTGTCACAGAAGGTATTTTCAAATCCGCCGACCTTTTGGGGGCGAGGTTCTGTGTTGGTTTCGGACGTGAGGCAGAGATGGCACTCCCACCATAATTCGCAGGCGAGGAGCAGCTGTTCAAAAGGGGGACTTCGGGGGACGCGGTACTGTAATAGGTCTGTGGCGAGGTCGGGAGCTGGGGTTTCTGTGTTGGCCTGCGATGTGCCGCCTCTGGACCCTGTCGAGGTCCTTGGCTGGTCAACACCAGAAGGCGCAGATCTTGGTGGTGGAGGTGTTATGGGGACCATTTCGCTTGTCTCTTTCCAAAATTGTTGCGGTTGTGCGAGAGTCACTGGTGAGCCGCTACTCAGAGATGGGAAGAGCTACTTATATCTCATCAAGCACAACGACCGGTTGACTGTGACGGTTAGTCTACGGCCAGCTCGATGACTATTTTGTATAGCATTCACAGCACGCAGGAGCCAAGGTACGATATGTTTATAACAAACGACTAACTGGCTTCTAGCTCTAGGATGACAGTGCCGGAAGGAAACCATAATCAAATTCGGATCCGAACTTGAGACATTATTCTTTCATTCGCTTCCGTGGGCTCTTCTCTCAACGGTCTTTGGCTTCATTGGCTCCATTCAACACAACATGTTGAGTGTTGATTATCTGGCTTGGCAAGGGTTTGGGGTAGGTTGTATATAGTTCAGAATGTCGTGATGTGCACATATCACTGAGGAGAAAAAGTGTATGGCCCTAGTCCCTTTCACCTCTCGAGAGTCCCAAACGTATTTGCTCCAAGAACCCTTGAGCTCAAGTCTGTCTTAAAGCAGCCCGGCCGGGCCCCCCCAAGAATCGGTTTCTAGGCATTAAAGAACCAGCCACAAAAACCGCCTTAAACACATGCATACTTGCGACATGGCTTCTTATGCTCAATCCCAACGTAGGCCCATCAGGTACCAACCAGCTTCCGGGCATCAAAACCTTAATAAAGCAACCAGTCAACCAGCACCAAACACCAAAGGCAAAGAAAGACCAAGCACGGCCCGAAGCGCCCCAACTCCTCAAGGCGAAGAAGCATAAAGCCCACCTTACATCCCAACTCCTCAAGACGAGCAAGTATGGAGCCCACCCTGCATTCCTATCAAAAGCAAAATTCGACAAGCAAAACTGATGCCAATGGCCAGGAATGAGCGCGTGCGATCCGTTCGCAAACCGCCTCTTCTTCCACTATTCATCTTTCTTTCACCCTTGCACCTTAGCCTTGTTACCGACGCCAATAGCACCAGTTAGCACCAGTTACTTTCTTTAGCAACTATCCCGCCTTCTAGGCCCGATAGATAGCCCATGACCACATGACCCAAGACACATGACCCAAGACACATGGCACGTGGATATGCTAGCAGCTGTTTTCCGTCTTAGTGACAGCAGCTAAACCTCAAGAAGGCTTCAACCAAGAAAACATACGCTACCGAGTTGTTACAGAAGAAGAAATGAGACAAGCCTTTAAGAACCCCCCCCCCT